>UMDR01032172.1_pt1 | contig 9780 bp, 9 predicted proteins | sample 1964541 | NCBI WGS metagenome assembly UMDR01 (sample SAMEA4835999, study PRJEB28245) | human gut metagenome | biome: gut microbiome; material: fecal sample | place: Denmark | collected 2008 | reverse complement strand
TCACTGAGGCCTACAACGCCGCCGACGGCAGCAGCACGGTGGTCCACCTGCCCGACGAGGGGATCACCGGCAACTCCCACTTTATGTTCCAGGAGCTGAACAACGATGTGATCGCAGACCACATCGAGAACTGGATTCAGGAAAATGTAGACCAGTAACTTTAATTTGGAAAGGAATGCTTCGCGATGAAATTCACCTGGAAAAAGATTTTTAGTTTGTCCCTGGCAGCGGTGATGGCCCTGTCCCTGGCAGCCTGTGGGCAAAGTAATGGCACGGATGACAGCCAATCCACCAGCCAGAGCCAGGAAACTCCGCCCTCCTCTACCACGCAAGAGCCCAGCAATAGCACTTCGACGCCACCCACCTCGACTCCGGATGCTGCTGAGCCGACCGGCGACGGCAATGTTCTGGTGGTCTATTACTCCGCCTCCGGTAATACGGAAGCCGTTGCCGGATACATTGCGGAGGCCACTGGAGGAGATCTCTTTGCAATCACACCTGCCGAGCCCTACACCAGCGACGATCTGAATTGGACGGACGAGAACAGCCGGGTCAGTCAGGAGTATGCGGATGAATCCCTGCGGGATGTGGAGCTGACCACCACGGAGGTGGAGAACTGGGATTCCTATGACACGGTGTTCATCGGGTACCCGATCTGGTGGGGCATTGCGGCCTGGCCTACGGACAGCTTTGTGGAAGCCAACGACTTTACCGGTAAGACCGTGATTCCCTTCTGCACCTCCTCCAGCTCCGGCCTGGGTCAGAGCGGCGAGCTGCTGGCAGAACTGGCAGGTACCGGCGACTGGCTGGAGGGCCAGCGGTTCCGGTCCGGTGTCAGCCAGGAGGATGTCAATGAATGGGTGGACGGCCTGGGCCTGTCCGCACAATAAGAAAAACGGCAACGGGCCGGGGCGGAAGGCTCCGGCCCCTCTGCTTACGACTTGATTTCAAGAAAGGAAAGCGAGAAATATGGTTAAGAATGTTCTGATTTTGTCCGCCAGCCCCCGGAAGGGCGGCAACTCCGACCTGCTGTGCGACCAGTTTGCCCGAGGCGCAGAGGAGGCGGGTCACAAGGTGGAGAAGATCCGGGTGCAGGAGAAAAAGATTGCCCCCTGTCTGGCCTGCTACGGCTGCCGGAATACCGGCATCTGCGTCCAGAAGGACGATATGGCCGAGATTCTCGACAAGATGGTGCAGGCTGATGTGCTGGTGCTGGCCACGCCGGTATATTTCTATTCCATGGACGGTCAGCTCAAGACCCTCATCGACCGCACTCTGCCACGGTACACGGAGATCCGGGATAAGGAGGTCTACTTCATCGCCACCGCCGCTGCGGGCCGGGGTGCCATGGAGCGCACCGTAGACGCCATGCGGGGCTTTACCGACTGTCTGCCCGGTGCCAAGGTGAAGGGTACTGTTTACGGCTCCGGCGTCTATCAGAAAGGTGAGGTCATGGACACTAAGGTGTTCCAGGAGGCCTACCAGCTCGGCAAGAAACTGTAAACCCAAAGGTATACAGAGCGAAACTTTTCGAGACTTCTCCCACGGGGAGACTACGGCTACAATAGAGATACGAGATAAAGGAAAACGATCCAACAAAATTCCAAGATGAAAGGATGACTCGTATGGAATTTGCGACTTTGAATAACGGCGTGAAAATGCCGATGGCGGGTATCGGGACCTTCCTGCTGACGCCGGATGAAGCGGAGACTTCCGTCCTCAGCGCTCTCCAGTGCGGCTACCGGCTCATCGACACAGCCAACGCCTATGTGAACGAAAAAGCGGTGGGTCGGGCCATGAAGAAGTCCGGTGTGGAGCGCAAGGACATCTTCCTGGAGACCAAGCTGTGGCCCAGTTTCTATGAGCAGGCCGACGCGGTGGACAAGACTTTGGAGCGGCTGGATACCGACTATATTGACCTGCTGCTGATCCACCAGCCCGCCGGCAACTATGTGGCCGGGTATAAGCAGATGGAAAAGGCATATCAGGAGGGCAAGGTGAAGGCCATCGGCCTGTCCAACTTCAACACTCGGCAGATCCAGGAGATTTTGGACATCTGCGAGGTAAAGCCTGCCGTTCTCCAAACGGAGGTCCACCCTTACTCCCAGGAAAAGGAGCTGAAGTCCTTCCTGTCCGACGAAGGTATCGTCATCCAGGCATGGTATCCCTTGGGACACGGGGACAAGGCACTCCAGCAGGAATCTCAGTTCACCGAGTTGGGCAAGAAGTACGGTAAGAGCAACGCCCAGATCATCCTCCGCTGGCATATTCAGGCCGGCAACATCGTGATTCCCGGCTCCAAGAACCCGGAGCACATCAAGGCCAACCTGGATCTGTTCGACTTCTCCCTCACGGACGAGGAAATGGCGAAGATCGCTGCCATGGATAAGAAACAGCGGTATTATCACAGCACCCCGGAGATGCTGAAGAAGTACGCAGAAATGGTGCCTCCCGTGGATGAGCAGAAGTGAGACGGTAATTGGTATGAACGAAGCGTTTCAGAACCTGTTTCCCCAGGGGGGTCCCAACACTGCGGCAGGTCAGTATTTTAGCGGGGCCAGTTACCTGCATCCACTAAGCAGTGAAGGCGGCGTCACCGTCTCCAATGTGACCTTTGAACCCGCCTGCCGGAACAACTGGCACATCCACCACAACGGCGGACAGATCCTCCTGTGTACCGCTGGTCGGGGCTACTACCAGGAGTGGGGCAAGCCTGCCCAGGAGCTGCACCCCGGCGATGTAATCAGCATCCCTCCGGAAGTCAAGCACTGGCATGGGGCCGCCCAGGACAGTTGGTTTGCCCATGTGGCCATCTCTGTTCCTGGTTCCAAGGCCGAGTGGTTGGAGCCGGTGGCAGATGCAGAATACCGAAAATTGAAGTAAGACAGGGGGCAAAGTATATGGACTATGTGACCTTAAACAACGGGATCAAGATGCCTCTGCTGGGTTTCGGCACCTTTCAGATCAAAGATCCAGCGGAGTGTGAGCGGGCGGTGCGGGATGCCATCGATGTGGGCTATCGTCTCATCGACACTGCCGCTTCCTACGGCAACGAGGAGGCAGTGGGAAAAGCTGTACGGGAGAGCGGCGTTCCTCGGGAAGAGCTGTTTGTGACCACCAAGCTGTGGATCTCGGATGCCAGCTATGAGGGGGCCAAACGTGGCTTTACCGCTTCTATGGAGCGGCTGGGCCTGGACTATCTGGATCTGTACCTGATCCACCAGCCTCTGGGCGATTACTACGGGGCCTGGCGGGCGATGACGGAACTGTACCGGGAGGGCAAGATCCGGTCCATCGGCGTGTGCAGCTTCTATCCCGATCGGCTGGCCGACCTGATCGCCTTCAACGAGGTTGCCCCCGCCGTGAACCAGGTGGAGTGCAACATCTTCTTCCAGCAGGAAAAGGCCCAGGCGTACATGAAGTCCAAGGGCGTGCAGATGCAGAGCTGGGCGCCCTTTGCCGAGGGACATAATGATCTGTTCCATAACCCCACCCTCACAGCCATCGGTGAAAAGTACGGCAAAAGTGTAGCCCAGGTGGTGCTTCGTTGGCAGCTCCAGCGGGGTATCGTCTGCATCCCCAAGAGCACCCGACGGGAGCGCATGGAGCAGAACTTCAATGTGTTCGACTTCATCCTGTCCGAGGAGGACATGGATGCGATCGCCGCCCTGGATAGCGGCGTCAGCTCGTTCTTTGACCACCGGGACCCCGCCGTGGTGGAGATGCTGGCAGGTCTGGTTCGGAAGGTATAGGCGCTTTCTTTTGGACCCTGTAATATATAATTGATGAGAATGAAACAAAGGAGGACAATGCAATATGCGAAATTTGAAGCGTATGGGTGCCATGATGATGGCACTGGTGCTGGCATTCAGTCTGAGTGTGACAGCGTTTGCTGCTGTGGAGGATACCGGCTTTGCCGATGTGGCAGCGGACGCCTGGTATGCTGAGGCGGTGGAGTATGTTCGGGACAACGGGCTTATGAGCGGAACCAGCGCCACCACATTTGCCCCCAATGACACCATGACCCGGTCCATGCTGGCCACCACGCTCTATCGTGAGGCCGGAAGTCCCGCGGTCTCCGGCAGCGATGCCTTTACGGATACCCAGGAGGATGCCTGGTACGCCGATGCGGTACTCTGGGCTTCCCAGGAGGGAGTCATCAGCGGCTACGGCAACGGCCTGTTTGGAACCAATGACCCGGTAAGCCGGGAGCAGATTGCCACCATCCTTTGGCGGTATGCCGGAAGCCCCAGCGCCGGTGCCGGGCAGAACTTCGCAGATGAAAGCGAGATCGCTTCCTATGCTGTGGCGGCGGTGGACTGGGCAAGAGCCAACGGTGTGGTAAATGGTGCGGACGGAAACCGTTTCCTGCCTCGAAACAGCGCTTCCCGGGCAGAGGTGGCCACCATGCTGCGTAACTTCCTGACTATGGATGGGACGGAGGAGCCGGAGCAGCCCTCCGATTCTTCCCGTGTCCTGGTGGCCTATTTCTCCGCCACTGGTAATACCGAATCTGTTGCCAACACGATTGCAGACTTGACCGGCGGCGATCTCTTTGAGATCACACCGGCAGATCCCTACACCAGCGACGATCTGAACTGGACGGACGAGAACAGCCGGGTAGTCTATGAATATGAAAACCCGGAGGCACGCGATATAGAGCTGGCAGAGGACACGGTGGACAACTGGGATGAGTATGATGTAGTCTTTATCGGCTATCCCATCTGGTGGGGCATCGCCGCCTGGCCCACGGACAGCTTTGTGGAAGCCAACGACTTCACCGGCAAAACTGTGATTCCTTTCTGCACCTCCTCCAGCTCCGGCCTGGGCCAGAGTGGAGACCTGCTGGAGGAGCTGGCCGGCACCGGGAATTGGCTGGAGGGCCAGCGATTCCGTGGCAGCACCTCTGAGGCAGAAATCCAGACCTGGCTCGACAGCCTGGAGCTGTAAAGGAAAGCGTTTGATTATGAAAGTATTACTGGTCAACGGCAGCCCTCATAAAGAGGGCTGCACCTATACCGCCCTGTGCGAAGTGGGCGATGCACTGAATGGCTGCGGCGTGGATGCGGATCTGTTCTGGATTGGGAATCGCCCTTTGTCCGGCTGCATCGCCTGTCACAGGTGTTCGGAGCAAAATTGCTGTGTCATTCAAGACACGGTAAATGAGTTTCTGGACATCGCCGGGGACTATGATGGTTTTGTATTTGGTTCCCCCGTCCACTGGGGTGGAGCAACCGGAGCCATTACCTCTTTCTTGGATCGTGCTTTTTATGCAGATCTCAACGGAAACGGAAATCGCTTTTACCTGAAACCCGCCGCTGCGGTTCTGTCAGCACGGCGGGCTGGCACCACTGCTTCCTGGGATCAACTGAACAAATATTTTGGACTGATGCAGATGCCCATTATTACCTCTCGCTACTGGAATATGGTTCACGGTACCGCGCCGGAGGAGGTCCGGCAGGACCTGGAAGGTATGCAGACCATGCGTGTTCTGGGCCGCAACATGGCGTTCTTTCTGAGATGCAAGGAGGTCGCTCTGGCCCACGGTCTGGAGCTTCCCATTCAGGAGCCATTTCAATTTACCAACTTCATCCGCTGAAAGGAGCGTTCTCCATGGAAAACTTCGTTTACGAATATCCTACCAAGGTCTATTTTGGAAATGGGGCGGCCAGACAGCACCTCTCCAACATTTTGTCCGCCTATGGTTCTAATGTTTTGCTGGCCTACGGCGGCGGCTCCATCAAGAAGAATGGTGTCTACGACGAGATTGCTGGCATTTTGAAGGAGAGCGGCAAGACGGTCACTGAGTTTACCGGAATCATGTCTAATCCTACCTGGGAGAAGGTTCGAGAAGGTGCCAAGCTGGCTCGGGAGAACAAAATCGACCTGGTGCTGGCAGTGGGCGGCGGCTCGGTCATTGATTGCTGCAAGATCATCTGCGCCCAAGCTGTCACCGATGAAGATCTGTGGGAGGTGGAGATGGTGCGCCATGGTATCCCCACAGGCAAACCCATCCCCCTGGGTGCAGTGGTCACCGCCTCCGGCACCGGAGCGGAGATGAACGGCGGGGCCGTCATCACCAACGAGAGCGCCAAGATTAAGGGGGGAATGTTCGCCGCCGCGCCCCGGTTCGCCATTCTCGACCCAGACTATACCATGACCCTGCCCCGGATGCAGGTGCTTTCAGGGGCCTTTGACACGCTGAGCCACGCCATGGAAACCTACTTCGGTCGCTCCGACCAGGACAATGTATCGGACGAGGTAGCCCTGGCCATCATGCGCAGCACGGTGGTCAATATGCGGACTTTGCTCCGGGACATCAATGATTATACCGCTCGGAGCAATCTGATGTGGACCTCCGCCATGGCGGAAAACGGGATTTTGAAAGTGGGACGCCTAACCGATTTTGAATGCCACCAGATCGAGCACCAGCTGGGAGCCTACACAGACTGCAACCACGGGCAGGGACTGGCAGTGCTCCATCCAGTCTATTACCGCCATATTGTAAAGGATGCACCGGAGAAGTTCGCCCGGATGGGTCAGGCTGTCTTTGGTGTGGAGGGGGCCGAGGCCGCGGTGGAGGCGTTAGCCGCCTTTATTCAGGAATGCGGCCTGCCTACCAAGATGTCGCAGCTCCACTCCAAAGAGGAGATTACCCCTGAGCTTCTGCGCCAGGTGGCCGATAGTACCAATCTGCTTCCCAATGGCTATAGGCAACTTACCCACGACGAGGTGTATAAAATTTTGATGGAGTGTATTTAATCCAATCGTCTTACGCAAAAGTAATACTGGATATAAAATTGACAGAATTGGTAATCTTTCCGTCGTGTTTCTTCATGTGTTACAAAAAGTGTTCCCTTAACCGATACCGGAAAAGTCCAAAGCCTGTCTCTGAACGCTCCAGGATGCTCTCCCGGATCTGCTTGAGATACCTTCGCCCAAAGCTGGTGGTACCGAAGTATGCATCGAAGTTGGCCACCGGCAGCACACTAAGTCGGAGTCCTCAAGTTTGTTGGAAAGGTAGTAGGACGTCAGCGTCTTGAACATTTTCACCCTACGGCTACAAAAAGAAGGACAAGGAATCTAAAGAGGTCATCATCGATGAAAAAACCGTCCCCATTGTGTGTCAGATCTTCAGCCTGCGCGCATCAGGGAAGGACCCAAAATAGAATCCAGCGGATTAAAGTGGGAGAGTGGAGCAAAAGCTTTCGCAATCATTAGGAGGGCGGGCACGCACTGCAGATAACGAGACAGATTACAGACATTGAAGACATCAAGCAATTGCCGGCATAAAACACAACAGGCGGACAGCAGAGGCTGTCCGCCTGTGTGACTGACAGTTCACAAGGTTCAAAATATACCTATGGGAACTATCATAGTGAGTCCTCTTTTAATTTGAAGTACAGACTAGCTTTTCTCTACTTAGGGTGCAAAAGCCATATTGATCTTCTCAATAATCTCCTCTGGTCTGTTATATGTGAGGTGTGCATAGATATCGAGCGTAATTTTTGCGCGTTCATGCCCAGCAAGATACTGGACGGTTTTGATATCTACACCCTTGAGTAACAGGTTCGTGATGTATGTGTGCCGTAGGATATGCGGGGTCACCTTAAAATCAATCGTGTACACGACATCAGGATTATGGCGTGCTCGCTCACCTTTGACGGCCTCAAAGGTGAAGGTGAGTTTCTTACCGTCTACATATCGGTTATAGGTTCTTGTTCCCACAGTACGTTTTTGGATGTACTTCCATAAGCGTTGGAATTGTGATTCAGCCAATGGTGTGCCATCTTCATTTCCGACGACAAAGGGTGAGTTGGAATTGTTTTTTGCTTCAGTCAGGCATTCTACCAGCTGGGGCGGAATGGGAACGCGCCGCTTACTTGCTTTGGTTTTCAGTCGTTCTTCGACAACGGGACGATTGTGGACAAAACGGCAAGCTCGCTTGACATAAATACAAGGAGTCTTATCCAGAGAAACACAGTCCCATTTGAGCCCAAGAATTTCCTCTCTGCGCAGACCGGCATAAAGGCCAATCATGCAGAACACATATGCCCGAGTGCCCTTTACTGCATCCAGCAAGGTCTTCATCTGTTCATCATTCAATGCTTGTCGCTCCTCCGGATCTCGCCCGCCAGCGTGCATCTTGGGACACGGATTGCTTTTGATTATCCCGTTCTCAAAGGCATTCGTAAAGATCTGTTTGGCGAGCATATAGGTTTTGTCGTGGATGGACTTGCTGTAGGATGTGACCCGTTTCATCATGCGATTGATATCATCAGGCCGCACATCCCGCATACGCAGCCCTTCCATGGGCGGTTTGATATGACGGTTAATGACACTTTGATAATCTGTGTAGGCGCCATAGGTAAGATGGCCTTCTTGCAGATCCAGCCAATAGTCCGCATAGTCGCCGACATAAGGGTTCTCACGATTGTCCTGATAGTTGAGAAGATCCTCCTGAAACTCCTCAATTTTGATGGACAGCTCCTGTGGCGTTTTACCGTACAAGGCAACAGTCTTGCCATCGCGCCCTTTCAAGCGTTTTCGATAGAGCTGCTTACTTTCGATATACTCATATCGTGGCTTCTTTGCTCTTGCCATGTTCTCCCTCCTTCATTGTTCTTTGTATGTGTTACGGAGGAGGACAGAAGATAACAACGTATATAACATATATTAAACCAAGGCTATCTCACAGTGCTGAGATGGCCTTTTATTTTTTTTGAAAAAGGGGGCAAGGTAGACCCCACTTTTTCTCCATTCATTATGAGAGGCAAATTCCGGGGGTAACATACCGGCTCAAACAAACCTCTCTTACTCCTTGCAGATGCACCTTGAAAACCGAATATGATCTCAAGACATCACTATGTTCGAGCCACCGTGGCAGGTGCAAAGGGCCGAGGACAAGCCCATAGCGACGACAACATGGGAAAACAATGGTACGCTCGTCCGGCTAGGCCGCAAACCGAGGGACGGATAGCCCACAAGAATGGGTATAGGCTGAGATGCCTGCGACTCCCGGGACCAGGGAGCTTGAGATCCACTTTTTTCAGAGAGGAGGTAATTTTATGGCGTGTATGCAACAGAGACAGCTGGTTTGTTTCCCAAAATCCCGTGTTCATAAGAAGTGGTTCCGTTATTTTAATGATCACAAGGATTTTCATAATGAAGGATCCTTACATCTGTTCAGTCTCATGGCCCTATATTCGTATGCCTGCTTTCGTTCAAACTATCGGCAAATCGGTATGCAACGATATTTGGAAGGGCCTGGACAATGGATTTGCAAATTATCCGCGCTGCCGCGCATCCTCCGCGTGCACAGTAAGGCATGTGCTCGTGAACTGATGGATTATTTTCAAGATGCCGGATTCCTTGAGTATGAAATTCTGGATGAAGAGACTGAGGTGCTGCGCTACACAATCAGCGATTGGAAAAGACATTGTGTCCATTTGGAGTATAACTACTACAGCTATAAGGGCTCAGGGTTCTTTTTCTTTCCACTTCCTGTTGGACGGCAACTCGTCCGCCACAGTAAAGCACAGGGCAGCGTCCAATTCAGTGAATTGGACGCTATTATGGATTTATGGCTCCATACCATTCTCAACGATGAAACCGTCCAGGGATCTGAATATATGCCCGTTGTGTACTACGCCAATATGAAAGGGAAACCGCTGTTATCCTATTCGTACCTTGCAAAGCGTTGGGGATGGTCGAAATCGAGAGTCGGGCGATTCATCTTAAAGATCGAAGAGGCCGGACTCATCAGCCGCGTGAGCTTTA
>UMDR01027788.1_pt1 | contig 9895 bp, 9 predicted proteins | sample 1964541 | NCBI WGS metagenome assembly UMDR01 (sample SAMEA4835999, study PRJEB28245) | human gut metagenome | biome: gut microbiome; material: fecal sample | place: Denmark | collected 2008 | reverse complement strand
TTCTTTTTTATAATATTTTATAATATGCAATGACACTAAAAATTGACCCTATGACGACTTCTTCACCTGAGAGTTAATCAAATCAATGATAGTAGCGATGGAATCCATCTGACCGCTTTTTGCCATGGCATCCTTATATTTATCCCTGTTGCCGTATACCTCTTTTACTGCGCTAAGCAGAGAATCCTTTGTGAGCTCCTCCTCCTCGATGACATATGAAAAGCCCTGCTTTTTGAAGGATTTTGCATTTAATACCTGGTCTCCGCGGCTGGCAGCAGCAGAAAGAGGAATCAGGATGTTTGGCTTGTGCAGAGCAAGCAGCTCGCAGATGGAGTTGGCTCCGGCTCTTGAAATAGCCATGTCAGCCAGAGCAAACATGTCGGTGAGCTCAGCATTGGCGTACTCAAACTGTGCATAGCCTGTGATTCCGGCAAGCTTGTTGTCCAGATTGCCCTTTCCGCAGAGGTGAATCACATAGAAATCCTTTAGCAGTTCAGGAAGAATCTCACGGACAGCTTCATTAACCTTTTTAGAGCCGAGGCTTCCTCCGATGATGAGGATGACAGGCTTATTGTGGTCAGGAAAATTACAAAGCTTTATGGCATTTTCGGCAACGCCGCTAAAAAGCTCGCGTCTGATAGGTGATCCGGTGAGCACAGCCTTGTCTGCAGGCAGATATTTCATGGTCTCAGGGAAATTGCAGCAGACCTTTTTGGCGCCCTTTATGGCGATTTTATTGGCAAGTCCCGGGGTGATATCCGACTCGTGGATGATGGCAGGCACATGGCAGTGCTTTGCGGCAAGCACGACAGGTACGGAAACGAAGCCACCCTTAGAAAATACTACATCAGGCTTGAGTTTTTTCATGAGGCTTACAGCCTGACCGTAGCCCTTTAACACGCGGAACGGGTCTGTAAAGTTCTTCCAGTCAAAGTATCGGCGCAGCTTTCCTGATGAAATGCCGTGGTAAGGAATCTTTTGGGCTTCGATCAGCCCCTTCTCCATTCCATTTACTGAGCCAATGTATTCGATATCGTATCCGGCCTCCTTAAGTGCCGGCATAAGAGCGATATTTGGAGTGACATGACCTGCAGTACCGCCGCCTGTCATAACTATTTTCTTCATATATATGTATCCTTTCTTGCATTCCTGTTTGTCTCATATTTATATTATACTCAACACAATAAAAGTCAATACCAAGTTATCGGTGAAAGTTTGCCTTGCAATACCAAACAAATGTCGAAACTTGCGACCGATAGGAACTGTTAAGTTCAAGTGAATTGGTTATAATAATCAATAGTACATCATCCTGCGTTATAGGTTAAGTTAAATTTTGAATGATGTATCGGAAAAAGAATAGTAGGGAGGACACATTAATATGGAATTATCAATGGACAATATGGACATCATGGCAGGAGGCATACTTGCGATAATGCTTGCACTTTTCATGCTGACAGTCATTGTGACCTTGTTCGCACTCTCACACAGGATAAGACTTTTGAGCAACGAGATTTATAAAATAGAAAAACAGGTGAGCGACTACATAGACGAGCTGTCGAGAAGCGAAAGCGACAAGCTGGAGATAGAGCATAAGGCACATCAGAATGGGGTGATTTCATCGGTGCTTCAGGAGATTTTTCCATGAAATTTGACAAAATGCTATTACTGTGATATTATACCGACTGTAACAAAGTTGTAACAAATGCAACATAGGTGTAATAAACGTAACAAAAACAACATATACTACACCATATGGAGGATTATATGAAGCTAAACAAAAAAGTAATCGATAGCATTACGGTCTGTGGACTGTGCGCCATGCTGACGGTTACCGCGGTTACTAACAGCGGACGCTCTGAGGTCAAAGCAGAGGATAAGGTGCTAGCAAACACTGGTTTAGAGCATACTGGTTATAATAGTTATGCTGGCGTGGCAGCGACTCTTTTTGATTATGAGAAGAATCTCACAGCAGAGAATGCTGTTACAGTAGAAAAAGAAAATGTTGAGATGGTGGCAGCAGCACAGGATGCACAGCAGGAGGCGCAGCCACAGCTCACACAGGAGCAGCAGGAATGGCAGACAAAGCTTATGCCAAAAGTTGAAGAATCACTCAACGTAAGAGCACAGGCCGATGAACAGTCAGATATTGTTGGAAAACTATATAAAGGAAGTGTGGCAGACATCGTAGAAAACGATGGCACATGGGCTCACATCAAGTCAGGAAATGTAGACGGATATGTCAATGTATCTTACTGTGTGACCGGAACTGACGCACTAAGCTATGCTTACGACACATGCGGAGAAATTGCTACAGTAAATACAGACGGACTTCGTGTGAGAGAGACAGCAGATACAAACAGCAAGGCCTTAGAGGTAGCTGACCAGGGCAAGACCTATCAGGTGGACCGCGCAGCGCAGGCACCGGACGGCTGGATTGCAGTAGTCAGCGATTCACAGACAGGATATATCGCAGCAGATTATGCGACACGTTCCCTCAACACAAGAGTGGGTATCACAATTGAAGAGGAACAGGCTCAGATAGCTGCACAGAAAGAGGCTGAGAGAAAGGCCGCAGAAGAAAAGGCAGCAAAAGAAGCTGCAAAAGCAGCAAAGGAATCAAAGAAAACAGAGACCACACAGGGCGAGGCAGTAAGTGCAGGAGCAGATGACCTGACACTGCTTGCAGCAATCATCGAGTGTGAGGCAGGCGGAGAGAGCTATGAATGTCAGCTTGCAGTAGGAGCGGCAGTCATCAACAGAGTAAAGAGCGGCTCATATCCAAACAGCATCTCAGGTGTTATTTACCAGAAAGGCCAGTTTGGACCGGCATCATCAGGAAAGCTCGCAAGAAAGCTTAGCGGACGCATTTCTTCTTCATGCTACAGTGCAGCACAGGAGGCAATGTCCGGAGTGGACAACACAGGAGGATGTACATCCTTCAATGACCATGGCTCAGGAATATCAATCGGAAATATGAAGTTCAGATAATATACAGCCAATACAAAGAAATAACAAAGAGGCTGCAAATCAACAAAGCTTGTTGGTTTGCAGCCTCTTTAATTATTTGTACGGCCTGGTTTTACAGTCAGAGCGTCAATGCTTCAAACCTCTTGCAACATACCACAAAATAGAGTAAAATGACATCATTATAGCAATCTACAGATATAAATTATAGCAACCTGCATCTATAAACGATGCAAATAAAACCCAGGAGGCAAGAGCAATGCAGTTAAAGGGACGAAACTTTTTAAAACTTATGGATTACACTCCGGAAGAGATTACTTATCTGATTGACCTCTCACAGGAGCTGAAGGAAAAGAAGAAAAAAGGCATCAGACATGATGAACTCACAGGCAAGAATATAGCGCTGATTTTTGAAAAGACCAGTACCAGAACTCGCTGCTCTTTTGAGGTAGCGGCACATGACCTTGGAATGCATGTCACATACCTTGACCCGAGCGGTTCACAGATAGGCAAAAAGGAGAGCATCGCCGATACAGCGCGCGTGCTCGGCAGAATGTTTGACGGAATCGAGTACCGTGGATACGGACAGGAAATCGTGGAGGAGCTGGCTAAATACGCAGGCGTACCGGTATGGAACGGCCTGACAAATGAGTTCCATCCGACACAGATGATAGCAGATATGCTTACAATCCGTGAGCACCTCGGCAGACTCAAGGGCGTGAAATTTGTATACATGGGCGATGCAAGATACAACATGGGCAATTCACTCATGGTCACATGTGCAAAGCTTGGCATGGACTTCGTGGCATGCACAAACAAGAAATATTTCCCAAATGATGAGCTTGTAAAATACTGTAAGGACGTTGCAGAAACAACCGGCGCATCAATCACACTCACAGAGGATGTGGCAGAGGGCACAAAGGACGCAGATGTTATTTACACAGATGTGTGGGTATCAATGGGAGAACCGGAAGAGGTATGGGCAGAGAGAATTAACGACTTAAAGCCATATCAGGTAAATGCAAAAGCATTTGAAAATGCAAAAGATAGCGCAATCTTTATGCACTGTCTGCCTGCATTCCATGATTTAAAGACCACAATCGGCAAGCAGGTCTATGAGAAGTTTGGACTGAGCGAGCTTGAGGTGACAGACGAGGTATTTGAGTCAGAGCGCTCAGTGGTATTTGATGAGGCAGAGAACCGTATGCACTCAATCAAGGCTATCATGCGTGCAACACTTGCTGACTAGTACGGCAAGCAATGACCGCAACAAAAGATTGACGGAAAGCTAAGGAATAAAGTATGAAGGAAGAAATACTTAGACTTCTACGCAGCGCTGACGGCTATATTTCAGGGCAGGAGCTATGCAACCGGTTCGGAGTATCGCGCACAGCCGTGTGGAAGGCCATAAACCAGCTAAAGGAAGCCGGATATGAGATAGAGGCACAACAGAATAAGGGCTACAAGCTCATGGCAGCGCCGGATCTGATGACAGAGGCGGAGATAAAAAGCCTCATGCACACAGACTGGGTGGCAAAGGAAGTGCTGTATTTTGATACAATAGACTCCACCAACATCAAGGCTCAGGAGCTTGCCGAAAAAGGCTATCCGAGCGGCACCTTAGTTGTAGCGGACAAGCAGGAGTCAGGCAAGGGGCGCCGCGGCCGCAGCTGGGTATCGCCGTCCGGCACAGGTATTTTCATGACACTTATGATAAAGCCTGATATCAATCCAAACAATGCATCCATGCTCACGCTTGTGGCAGCGCTTGCTGTCGCAAAGGCAATAACAAGCGTAACCGGCGAGGAAGCCCTGATAAAGTGGCCAAACGACATTGTGATAAACGGCAAAAAGGTGTGCGGCATACTCACAGAGATGAATGCGCAGTTTGACTATATCAACCATATTGTTGTAGGTATCGGTATCAACGTGCACAATGAGAGCTTTCCGGAGGAAATCAGTCAGATGGCGAGCTCACTCATGATAGAAGCAGGTGGCAAAAGATTTCACCGTGCGCAGATAATCGCAGAGACCATGTCATACTTTGAGCAGTATTATGACACATTTTTAAAGACGCAGGACCTTTCAGCCCTCGTCAGGGAGTATGATGAGCTGTTGGTCAACAGGAACAAATCAGTAAGGGTACTGGATCCGAAGGAGCCGTTTGACGGAAAAGCGATGGGCATCACGCATAAGGGCGAGCTGATCGTGGACACATGGGAGTCGCGCAAGCTGGTTTCAAGCGGAGAAGTATCAGTGAGAGGAATATACGGATATGTCTAAAGAGGTAGTACTTTGCGTGTCAAACGCATATCAGAAAAAATATTATCTGAACGAGAATTTTAACGGACTTCCACAGACAATAAGGGACGAGCTCAAAATCATGTGCGTCCTGTATACAGAGGATGTGGGAGGCATACTGGAGCTGGTGTTTGATGAGGACGGAAACCTCGATTTCAGAACATCCTGCAAGGAAAATGACTTTTTCTATGACGAGATAGGAAGCGTGCTAAAGATAAAGCAGTACCGCAACGAGCGAAGAGAGCTGCTCGAGTCGATAGAGACGTATTATCGCATAGTATTTTTGGGAGAAGGACTCGAGGAGGAATAACAGATGATCTTAGCACTGGACGTAGGAAATACAAACATAACATGCGGCGTGTTTGATGGTGACAGGATAAAAGCAAGCTTTAGAATTACAACCAAAATGCCACGTACATCGGATGAATACGGCATGCTTCTGAGCACTCTGCTTGAAAGAAATCAGGTAGGCATGGACGACATACATGATGCAATCATCTGCTCCGTTGTACCGAATATCATGCATTCACTGCAGAATGGCCTCATAAAATACTTTAATATCAGGCCGATAATCGTGGAGGCGGGCATCAAAACAGGCATCCGTATCGCCACACCAAATCCGCAGCAAATTGGCGCAGACCGTATAGTAGACGCCGTAGCTGCATATGAATTATATGGAGGACCTGTTTTGGTCATAGATTTTGGCACAGCAACCACCTACGATATGGTCGATGAAAACGGTACCTTCATGGGAGGAATCACAGCACCGGGCATACGTATCTCAGCCAAGGCACTCTGGGAGGATGCGGCAAAGCTTCCTGAGATAGAGATTAAAAAGCCTGATAATATCCTCGGAAAGGACACTATCACCAGCATGCAGGCGGGACTTGTGTATGGACAGATAGGACAGACAGAGTATATCATCAACAAGGTAAAGGAAGAAACAGGCATGTACGATGCAAAGGTTGTAGTGACCGGCGGACTCGGCAGAATAATATCCAATGAGACAGAAAACGTGGATGTATACGATCCGGATCTGACATTAAAGGGCATAAACCTCGTGTATCGCAAGCAGAACCGCAAGGGAGTGAAGCAATAGTATGGATATTCATCAGATACGAAAGCTTCAGATAGGAAGTGTGACACTTCCAAACAACCTGATACTGGGACCTATGGCAGGCGTGACAGACCTGCCATTTCGCTTATTGTGCAAGGAGCAGGGAGCCGGCCTTTTATGTATGGAAATGGTCAGCGCCAAGGCAATTTTGTACAAAAACAAAAATACAGAGTCGCTTCTTTCAATAGATGAAAGAGAAAAGCCTGTTTCACTCCAGATGTTTGGCTCAGACCCACAGATAATGGCTCAGATAGCAAAGCAGATAGAGGAAAGACCGTTTGACATACTGGATATCAACATGGGCTGTCCGGTGCCCAAAATCGTAAACAACGGTGAGGGCTCAGCACTCATGAAAAATCCGATTCTTGCAGGTCAGATTATAGAGAGCATAGTAAAAGCGATAGATAAGCCGGTCACCGTAAAAATACGAAAGGGCTTCGATGATGAGCATGTCAACGCAGTAGAGCTGGCACATGTGGCTGAAGAAAGCGGCGCAAGCGCAGTCGCAGTGCACGGCAGGACCAGAGAGCAGTACTACTCCGGTAAAGCCGACTGGGACATCATAAGGCAGGTAAAAGAGGCTGTCTCAATACCGGTCATAGGAAACGGAGACCTGCTTTGCGCAGAGGATGTCATAAGAATGCAGGAGCAGACAGGCTGCGATGGCTTTATGATAGCCAGGGGAGCGCAGGGCAATCCATGGATTTTCTCACAGATACTGCATTACTTTGAGACCGGCGAGCATCAGGAAAAGCCATCCTTTGAGGAAGTACGCCGGATGATACTGCGCCATGCACGCATGATGATAGAGTTCAAGGGCGAGTACACGGGGATACACGAGATGAGAAAGCACACAGCGTGGTATACGGCAGGATATCCGCATTCATCAAGGCTGCGCGCGGCGGTGAATACGGTGGAGAGCTTAGAACAGCTTGAGGAGCTTTTGTATAAGTAGAAGCTTTGAAATTGAAATCGGTCAAATCCTTGACAGCGTGGGGATTTTCAATTATAATACACGCGTTAAAATAGGCTTTACGATTTAATAAAACAAACTTCCCACATTTAGGGTATCGTGGTTACCGGCGTAGCATACAGTTTATTCCTCAGAAAAATATGAAGTTAGCCACGGGAACGAATCGCGGATAGAGGGTTTTTCTTTGCTGCGGGGTTTCCGTTGCCGAGGGTTATGGAAACCCGTGGCAGTTCATATTTTTCTTCGGAATATACTGTATACTTTCCGGTAAATTAAGTCTTTGAAGTGGGAAGTTTCATTTTAGCAAATCAACATAATAAAATAAAAGAAAAGGAAGATAGAAGGGTAAGAATCATGGATAACAAGAAAAATATTCTGACATATGCAGGTCTTAAGAAGCTCGAGGATGAGCTTGAGCAGTTAAAGGTTGTTAAGCGTAAAGAGGTTTCCCAGAAGATCAAGGAGGCTCGTGAGCAGGGTGATTTATCTGAGAATGCTGAGTATGATGCAGCTAAGGATGAGCAGCGCGATATCGAGGCTCGTATTGAGGAAATCGAGAAAATCCTTAAAAATGCAGAGGTTGTTGTTGAGGAGGAGGTTGACCTTGACAAGATTTCTATCGGATGTAAGATCCGCATCTTAGATTGTGAGTTTGATGAGGAGCTTGAGTACAAAATCGTTGGTTCAACAGAGGCAAACAGCTTAAAGGGCAAGATTTCAAACGAGTCACCTGTAGGTAAAGCTCTTCTTGGAAAGAAAGTCGGAGATACTGTAACTGTTGAGACTCAGGTAGGAGAGCTCACATACAAGGTACTCGAGATCCAGAGAGCAGAAGAGAACTAAAAGAGGTAAAAAATGGCAAATCAGAATAATAACAAGGGTGGACAGCAGCAGGACGTAAACCAGCTCCTTAAGGTCCGCCGTGAAAAATTACAGAATTTACAGGAAGCAGGAAAGGATCCCTTCCAGATTACAAAGTACAATGTCACTCATCACAGCAGCGATGTAAAGGAGCTTTACAATGCTCATGAGGCTGAGATTCTCGGTGACAGAAAGGCTCCAGATGTTGAGGGCTTGGATGATGCTGCAAAGAGAGAGGTAATCAACAACGATTACAACGAGAGAAGAGAAATCATGGATGCAAAGCCAATCGAGGTAAGCATCGCAGGACGTATGATGTTCAAGCGTGTCATGGGGAAGGCTTCTTTCTGCAATATTCAGGACTTAAAGGGCAATATCCAGGTATATGTGGCAAGGGACAATATCGGAGAAGACTCATACGCAGACTTCAAGAAATCAGACATCGGTGATATCTACGGTGTAAAGGGCTTCGCCTTCAGAACAAAGACAGGCGAAATCTCAATCCATGCAGAGGAGATAACACTCCTTTCAAAGTCACTCCAGATACTCCCGGAGAAGTTCCATGGACTGACAGACACAGACACCAGATATCGTCAGAGATATGTAGACCTTATCATGAATCAGGAGAGCAAAGAGGTATTTATCAAGCGCTCACAGATACTCAAGGAAATCCGTAACTTCCTTGCAGGCCGTGATTTCATGGAGGTTGAGACACCTATGCTTGTCTCAAACGCAGGTGGTGCCGCAGCAAGACCATTCGAGACACACTACAACGCATTGAACGAGGATGTAAAGCTTCGTATTTCCCTTGAGCTTTACTTAAAGAGACTCATCGTCGGAGGACTTGAGCGAGTATACGAGATCGGACGAGTTTTCCGTAACGAGGGCGTAGACACACGTCACAACCCTGAGTTCACACTTATGGAGCTTTATCAGGCATACACAGACTACGAGGGCATGATGGAGCTGACAGAGTCAATGTTCCGTTACCTCGCTGAGAAGGTATGCGGTTCGACAAAAATCTCATACAACGGCGTGGAAATCGACCTTGGAAAGCCATTCGCAAGAATGACAATGATAGATGCAATCAAGAAATACGCAGGCGTAGACTTCGACCAGGTACCTGATGATGCAGCCGCAAAGAAGCTTGCAGACGAGCATCATATCGAGTATGAGGAGCGTCACAAGAAGGGTGACATCGTAAACCTCTTCTTCGAGGAGTACTGCGAGAAAGAGCTTATCCAGCCAACATTTATCATGGATCACCCAATTGAGATATCACCACTCACAAAGAAGAAGCCAAGCGACCCTACAAAGGTAGAGCGTTTCGAGCTGTTCTGTAATACATGGGAGATGTGTAACGCATACTCAGAGCTCAACGACCCAATCGACCAGCGTGAGCGTTTCGCAGCACAGGATGCCAACGCAGCAGCAGGCGATGATGAGGCAGAGCACACTGATGAGGACTTCCTCAACGCACTTGAAATCGGTATGCCGCCAACAGGTGGAATCGGATACGGAATCGACCGTCTTGTAATGCTTCTGACAGATAGCCAGGCAATCAGGGACGTATTATTGTTCCCGACGATGAAGTCTATTGATAAGTAGGAATGCAGGAAAATCAAGGGTTTCAGAGCGTGGATGTACTAAAATATATAGTTGGTCAAGGGGTTTTGACC
>UMDR01061687.1_pt1 | contig 9928 bp, 11 predicted proteins | sample 1964541 | NCBI WGS metagenome assembly UMDR01 (sample SAMEA4835999, study PRJEB28245) | human gut metagenome | biome: gut microbiome; material: fecal sample | place: Denmark | collected 2008 | reverse complement strand
CATTTTAAAGGAGATTTGCGGGCTTTTCATTTTGCCCGCGAATCTTGTATAAGGCGCCATAGCCAAGTGGTAAGGCAGCGGACTGCAAATCCGCGATTCCCCAGTTCAAGTCTGGGTGGCGCCTCCAAAAATGTAAGCCATTTTGAGGACACTGCAAAAAATGCAGTGTCCTCAAGGCTTAATAGTGACAAGTATCTATTTGCCGCAGAGAACGGTGTGACCCGAAGGTCACGTCGTTTTTCTGCGTCCATAGGTTGTTTCTGTAGTAATTGTTTCGGCAATAACGGGAATTTCCACATTGTCCACGAAGTTGAAATAAATCTTCACTTTCTGCTGTCGCTTGCCGCTGGACTTGTCCGGGGCGAAGACAACAATCTTCTTGATATACTCGTTCACGATAGTCTGCGTCAGCTCCTCCACATCCACATATTACTGTGTCAGAGCGATAAAGGCATTCAAGCCCTCATCCATTTCTGCCCGTTGTTCCACCCATTCCTCGATAACGTCAATTTCAAGCCTTATGAAAAAACATGACACCCAACGCAAGCCTTTATGACGAATCGCTGTCTGCGGGGAAGAATTCTCGCCGTGATTGTTATACAACATTCCCGGAGGTTATCATTATTGGAAAATTCATTGCTTTGCTCCGCAAACAAGCCGGATTTACCCAAGAGCAGCTGGGCGAGAAACTTGGCGCAACCAATACGGAGATGTCGCAGGATGCTTTGCTAAATGAAGCTAAAGCAAAGAATTGAAGGAGGGAATATTGTATGTGGTTTGTATTCGCATTACTATCTGCGATATTTGCAGCACTCACCTCTATACTGGCAAAGGTCGGCATAGATGGAGTCAACTCAAATCTCGCAACAGCTATCAGAACAGTAGTTGTAGTTGTTATGGCATGGGGAATGGTTATCCTGACAAATGCTTAAAGTGGACTTGTTGAAATCAGTAGAAAGAGTTGGGTTTTCCTCATATTATCCGGGCTTGCCACGGGTGCTTCGTGGCTGTGTTATTACAGAGCTTTGCAAATTGGAGAAGCATCTAAAGTTGTCCCTATTGACAAACTAAGCGTTGTTATTACATTGGTGTTAGCATTTATTTTTTTACACGAGGAATTTACGGCCAAATCACTGATAGGTTGCATCCTAATTGGTGTCGGAACTTTAGTTATGGTTCTGTAAATTTCGTTTTCACAAACAACAATTCCTAATTGATTTCAAGGCACAACCGCAACCGTGTTCCGTTCTATGCGACCATGAAGGACGAGGACGGCGAGGAAACGGGAGAGGACGTTGCCCGTGACGATAGCTGGAATTATGCGGACATTCTCTGGAACGGTATCCGTGCAAAAGAAGTGCAAGCAGCCTTTGCCAAGCTCAGCCGCAAGGAAAAGTTCTTCCTTGAAAAGAGAAATGCTATCTGCATGAACTGCGGACGGGTGATGCCGTAGGACGAGCGTTATTCTTTTGAAAGGCTTGCTACCGCTTACGAGTACAGCACCACCAGCGGCGCAGAGCGAGCCTACAAAAAGATCGTGGACAAGCTGACTGGACTATTGGTGGATGCTGGTGTTCTCGGTGTGGTGGAATTGAAGCTGACCGACAAAAACAAAAAAATCGCCGCCGCTGCACGAGTACAAAGCAGTACATCGGTATGCAAACGACAACGATGAATGGGGAGAAATCCGTTTTGATTTTTCTGCGGGAACAGCGCAGATCGTTAAACTTGCTGACGGCGATATGAGCAGAACGAACGTGTTTGCGAAAATCGCAATCCGTCAAATTCTGAAACTCTCCATGAGTGAGCTTCCGAAGAAATTGACGATTCCCTTTGAGTTGGAATTGAAGAAAATATGGTACGGGAGCTGATCGCTGCGGCGGGTTTTTATATACCTCTTGCGCCCCGTTGGCACAGAAAATCTTTTTGCTTCGCTGCAAGATTTCCTATGCCAACTACACACGAACAGACGGATTTTGTTCATGCTAAATCCGGCTGTTCGTGTTCCTTTCAGCCCGCAAAACCGTCTGTTCTGCTGCCGCCGAAAAGTGTCTGTCCGGCGTGGGACAGCCCCTTTCCAGCGTCAGCGGTCGCAAAAGGTATAACACACTAGACTTTCCAAAGGAAAATCGTGTGCCAACAGGGATGCTTCTCGCCCCTATTGGAAACCCAGAGCCAAGGAGCTGCGCCCCTCTGGACACCCGTATATTTTCCTCGAAAATGGTACCCAAACTGTAAAAATGCAGTTTGACACCTTTCCTCAGAAAATACAAAACCGCTGCATTTTTCATCCTGCACGTGGATGAAAATTACAGCGGTTTTCATTTACCATTATTTCTTGAAATCGAAATAATGCTTCTTTACCACATTGAACGACTTATCGCTGATTACGTGTTCGATACGACAAGCATCTTCTGTTGCTGTTTTCTCGTCGATTCCAAGAGACATTAGCATGTTAGAAAGGACGGTATGGCGTTCATATAGTTTTTCTGCAATCTCTTTCCCTGAAGGAGTAAGCGAAATATATCCATCACAATCAACGATAATATATTCGTCTTTCTTCAAAATGCCGACAGCACGGCTTACTGATGGTTTTGTATATCCAAGATAAGTGCCGACATCTATGGCACGAATCTTGGCGTTTTGTAGGAGCAAAATGTAGATGGTCTCCAAATACATTTGTCCCGATTCATGCAGTGCCATAGAAATACCTCGTTTCTTATATAGTTTTTTATTATAACTCAGTTCCATCATTTTTACAATATGTTCAGTAAAAGTTAGTCTACACTAATCTATTTATGCAATGTTGTGAAAGATGGTTAGCGGATCCTAACCGTGTTTGTTCAACCGTCCGAATTATATGAAATTTTGGAAACACGTCTTGACAAATCCAAAAAAATCCGTATAATTATATGTGGTTAGCGATTGCTAACCGTTATCCCGATTTCATAAAAACTCAATCGGGGAAAGGAACTTATGATGAATTTACGAGAAGCAAACGAAGAACAGGAATACATTATAAGCCAAATCGAAACCGATGACGAAGAGCTTAATGCGTTCCTCTTTTCCCTTGGTTGTTACAGCGGTGAAAGAATTACCGTAGTCCGTCAAATGAAAAGTGGATGTGTTGTAGCGATCAAAGACGGAAGATATAACATTGATAATCAGCTTGCTGAAGCAATCATTATATAATTTTGTATGCCATGAAATTGTAAGCCAAATGAGCTTTTAGCAAGCTGACTATTTTTTTATCCGTCGGTTAGCGAACGCTAACCACCTAAAACAGTAATATAAATCCAAAAGGATTAAAATAGGAGGACACCCCAATGAGAATTGCTTTGACAGGCAACCCCAACTCAGGTAAGACCACAATGTTCAATGCTCTGACCGGTCGTAATGAAAAGGTCGGCAACTGGGCAGGTGTTACCGTAGACAAAAAAGAAAACGCTGTTAAGAAAGCGTATGCAGGCAGCGATCAGTTGATTGCCGTTGACCTTCCCGGCGCATATTCTATGTCGCCGTTTACAAGCGAGGAAAGCATCACCAGCTCTTACGTGAAGAATGAAAATCCCGATGTTATCATCAACATTGTGGATGCGGAGAATCTGAGCCGCAGCCTTTTCTTCACTACACAGCTTTTAGAGCTTGGCATCCCCGTTGTTGTTGCTCTGAATAAGAGTGACCTTAACAAGAAAAAGGGCAACAAGATTGATGCGGATGCACTTTCCGCAAAGCTCGGCTGTCCGGTTGTCAAAACCGTTTCCACAGCCGCAGATGGACTAAAGACTCTGATTGAAACCGCCGTAGCTCACGCAGGAAAGGCACAGACTGCACCTTACATACAGGGAGACATTGATCTCACCAATAAAGCAGTTGTTGACGCTGCCGACCGAAAGCGTTTTGAATTTGTAAACCAAATCGTGAGCGATGTTGAGTCCCGCAAGGTTCTTACCAAGGACAGAAATATAGGCGATAAGATCGACGGCGTTCTGACAAACAAGTGGCTCGGTATTCCGATTTTTGCCGCTGTTATGTTCCTCGTGTTCTATATTTCTCAAAGCACACTCGGCGCATGGATTGCCGAAGGCTATGAGTTTGAAAACGGCACTGCAATCCCCGGTCTTGTAACCCTCCTTGAAATGTTTCAAGGCTGGGTAGGCGGACTTCTTGAAAACGCCAATCCTCTGCTTTCCGCTATTCTTGTTGATGGTGTAATCGGCGGTGTGGTTGCTGTTGTTGGCTTCCTTCCCCTCGTTATGGTGATGTACTTCCTCATTGCTCTGCTTGAGGACTGTGGCTATATGTCCCGTGTAGCCGTTGTGCTTGACCCTATTTTCAAGAAGGTTGGTCTTTCCGGCAAATCCGTTATTCCGTTTGTTATCACCATCGGCTGTGCCGTTCCCGGCATTATGGCAAGCCGTACTATCCGCAACGAGCGTGAACGCAGAGCGACAGCGATGCTTGCTCCGTTTATGCCTTGCGGTGCGAAGATCCCCGTTATCTCACTGTTCGCAGGTGCGTTCTTTGAGAATGCTTGGTGGGTTAGCGCATTGATGTACTTTGCAGGCATTGCCCTTATCTTCCTCGGTGCATTGCTGATCAATGCTATTACCGGCTACAAAGCAAGAAAATCCTTCTTTATCATAGAACTACCCGAATATAAGGCTCCGTCCCTTTGGGGTGCGTTCAAGTCCATGTGTAGCCGTGGCTGGGCATATATTGTAAAAGCAGCAACCATTATCCTGCTCTGCAATATGGCAGTACAGCTTATGCAGACATTCACTTGGAGCTTCCAGGTGGCTGAAACTGCAGATGCATCCATCCTTGCTTCTATTGCTTCTCCCTTTGCATATGCTCTTGTTCCGATTGTTGGTGTTCTGTCTTGGCAGCTTGCTGCAGCAGCTGTTACCGGCTTTATCGCTAAGGAGAACGTTGTTGGTACTCTTGCTGTTTGCTTCGTAGGTCTTGAGAACCTGATTGATACGGAAGAACTTGCTCTTATGGAAGGCGCAGGTGCGGAAGTTGCAGGCATTATGGCTATCACCAAGGTTGCTGCTCTTGCTTACTTGATGTTCAACCTCTATACTCCTCCTTGCTTCGCTGCTATCGGTGCTATGAATGCCGAAATGAAGAGTGGTAAGTGGGTTTGGGGTGGTATCGGTCTCCAGCTCGCTACTGGTTACACTGTAGCTTACCTCGTTTACACCATCGGTACTATCGTTACCGGCGGTACTCTTAACATCGGCGCCGCTATCGGCGGTCTTATCGCTGTTGCTGCTATGGTTGCAGTTGTTGTCGGTCTCATTATGAATACCAACAAGAAACTGAAAACAGAGTACGCACTGAGCAAATAAGGAAACCGTCTATGGAAGATGTGATAATCGCAGTTGTTTTATTAGCCATCGTCATTGGTATCGTATGGTACATATGGCGGGAAAAGAAACGTGGTTCGAAATGCATTGGCTGTCCCTACGCTAAACAATGTGGTGGCAAATGCAGCGGTGGCTGCGATCATGCGAAATCGGATAACCAATACAAACATCAATAATCGTTAAGGGGTGTGTACCTTACGGGCATGCCCCTTTTCTTAACACCGGAGGTTAGCATTGACTAACTTTATGAAATTCACGCTATCACAGATAAAGTATCTGATTTGCCTTTACCGCTTATCCGCAAACGGATGTGGAGTCAAAAATATAGAACTTGCCAATGCTTTGGGACTCAGCAAGCCGAGTGTACATTATATTCCTAAGCGATTGATGCAATTGTACTGTTTCCACACCATTCCGTCAATCCCCAACGAACCGTTTTTAAAGGAATTGGACCGTTCAGGATAGATAAACTGTGCTGAAGTGCCGTTACGGAGTCCTTCACCCGGCGCACGGAAACGCCGGCCAGGTACATCGCTATGAATTTTTATTCATACGCAGCTGTACTAAAAGGCGATAAAAAAGTGCCAACAGATCACATTTCAGCCTCGGAATATTCCAAGAGAAGAAAGTGTTTCTATTGGCATGTTTCACTTTTCAGTAAAAATACTATTTTCCCGGTATTGGACCTAACTGCCAAATACCATATGGTAGTATATTTTATTTAAGAAGAAAATGCTTCAGCGTAGTTGACATAGCGCCATTCTACTTTATCTCCGCTGGCAGGAAAACAGTCGACCGCTCCCACTTCGGCCATGGCGTCGTTGATATACAACAACCAGCCGTTTTCTGCATCGGAAGCAAGATCTGCAATTGTAGATACGAGGCCGTTGTCGTGAACAAAATTGATGGAATTCTCTGCAAAATACCAATCCATCACTTCCATCAGGCTGGCTCCTTCACCTACGATCTCAATAGGACAGTCTACAATTTTTTCCCCATTAGGGTCAACAACCGAAAATGTAAATGTGAGCTTTGCAGAAGATCCTTCCTCTTTTGTGAATACAGCCGGTTGAGCATTTGAACAAGCCGCGAACATCAATGCCGCAAAAAGAATACTCAAAAAAATAGAAAATGTTTTTTTCACCTTAGACACTCCTTTGTAATTGAAACAAAAACCATTTATAATGGATTTTTCCGTCGTTCTAATCTTATTCCCCCGAAAAACTACCAACAAACACGGGATTTGTGATGGCATATCCCCCTTGAGAACCCGTTACTTCAAGTACATACCAGCTTCCATCTTTTACTGGTATGGTGAGCCGAATGTTCTGCTCATTTTGATTCTCAACCGAAAATTCATGTATTGGGATACCGTTTTCTAGCAGAACAGCACTCTCCAACCCGCGTTGGTCATACAAATGAATCATTAATTCCTGTTCTTCGGCAAAGGGAATTTGTTCACCAGGGATTGCTTTTCCCAATCGAAAGTCTATGAGCGGACCGTTTGTGATGAAACTGTTTCCAGCCAGGATACCAGACAAAACAGCATCCGCATCTGCCCCCTCCGGGCAATATACATAGTTCCTAGGCATACCAGAATACAACCCCCGTTCGATCCAGAGTTTAGAGGCAGAGGTTTCATCATCTCTTCGCCATGGATAATTGCCTGTCACATCGTGATTGTCACTCCCCGCTGTGGCAGGAAGATAAATCCCATCGTTGAGCAGTGAAAACCATTTCTCCTTCGCCATCAGATTGGCGCCCTCGTTCGTGACGCCCTTGCCATTCCAGAGCTCATATGTATCAAATGAATTCAGTACGCTCCATTCGGTGAATCCCATTCCATCGGTGAGAAATGGATGATTAATCTGTGCGATACCTCCCGCTCTATGAATGTCATCCGCAATGCGCTGAATATCATCCTTGCCAGATATTGTACTATCATCGACCAGTACACTCGTTCCCAGAGAGTTATAATGTCCCATTTCTGTCGTTACTTCCATGCCGGGGATGGCGGTAAAAAGCTCACAGCCGCCACTTGTCATCAATTGTCCGCCACGCGACCATTCAGCTAGCCCATCGACGGAATTATGATCGGTGACAAAGCCAAAATCCAGACCGTTGGCAAGATCGGACAGAAACACCGTTCCAACATCCTGATAGCCATCGCTATAGCTTGTATGCTGGTGTAAATCGCCGCAATACCATCCAGCATCATTCCAGTTCACTGTACGCGACAATGTGACTGGACTCGGTCTATAACGAAGCCGATCCTGCAGGGATACCAAAAGGCTTTCCCGTTCGTACTCAAAGCCCTTTGAAAAGGTAAACTCATATTCTCCAAGGGGAAGTTCTATCTCATAGCGTCCAAGAAGATCCGTCTGCCGACGGATTTTGGTTTTGCTTTCAAGATCGACAACCTCAACTGAAGCCACTACAGGCTGTCCCTGATCATTCACGATAATCCCCGAAACAAACGTCGTTGTCGTTTTATCTGGATCCTCAGTCCCGGCTTTTTCCGGCTCAAAACATTGCATCCAAGTTAAGGCCAAAGCTGCTGTCAATGCTATACACAGCACCGCCATTATGATTGTTCCGACTTTCCAGGAGAATACCTCTTTATTCATCGTTTCACTTCTCCTTTCAATAATTTCTTTACTGAGGAGAAGGATTTCGTAATTTCTTCCAGCCTGATTCCCATTTTCACAACCTCGTCAACATCATTTCCGTGCATAAGTATAGGGATGCAATGCAAAATGTTAAATGCAAAAAACGTATATTTTACGTAAAATAAACAGGAAATCTTGTTTCACTATTTAATTGTACCACACCATTATAATCCCTAAAAAACCGACTGTTGCCGCATTAAGACTTCTCCGAAAATCATATATTGTTCTTTTTATTCATACTTATCTCCTTAAACGCTAATATCACTCATGTCATTCAGAATCAGTCTGGGGCGATAAGAATAATTACAGCATTCCTCCTGGTGCGTCGAAACTGCTGCTCAAAAGCGCCATTTTTGGCGGGCCATGCTGCCAATCCAATCCATCCCTATCGCCGGCTTCGGCAAGCTGCAATAGGAGGCCTGCCGCGGATATGAAGTATTCTCTGACCCGGGCGCTTGTAAAGCTCTGCCTTTCTCTGATATAATGGCGGCACAGCAAATTCGTCTGCGGCCACCGGCCGCGGGAAGGAGATAAAAATGACTGAAATGAAGGATCTGTATTCCGGGCTGGGACACATCGCCGTGAACACTGCGGACATCAGGCTGAGCCTTGCTTTTTATGAAAAACTGGGCGGCAGGCTGCTGATGGAGGATGTGCTCATGAAAAGCGAGGGTCCTCTTAAACTGGCGCTTGTAGACCTTGGCGGCGTCACAATAGAGCTTCTGGAGCCTCCCGTGCCTTTCCTCCCGGCGGAGGGCAGCATTCCCCACTTTGCCATTCTCGTGAAAAATCTGGACGAGGCCGCGGCGGCCATCCGTTCCGCGGGAGTGGACACCTTTCGGGGCAGCGAAAAAAGCGTGAACACCCGGCTTTTCGGTGGGCTGGAAAACTGGTTTTTTACCGGTCCCTCCGGCGAGCTTATAGAATTGCTGCAGATGTACGGCTGATTTCCGGCAGATTTTTTAATTTGTGTTGCAAATTGCAGCAAAATGAGTTATGATATCCATAGCGAATTCGTAAAAAATGACATTTGGAGGATGCTTATGGCAAAGTTATTGAAGAAGCTGGTCAAGGCAGCTCTGTTCCTGCTCATCATCGCTGTGGCCGGCTGCGCGTTCTTTTACTTCAAGAGAAAAGAACATTTTACCAGCGTGAGCGACTTTTTTGAGGAACTGCTTGGCACTCTCAGCGAGGTTGCCTTCATAGCTCTCTTCATTCCCTGACCTGCCCTCCCGGGCCTGTGGGCGGCAGCGTGTCCTGCCGCCCTTTCCCATAGTCCCCGCCGGAAATTTTTCTTGACTGCGGGGTTGTTTGACAATAGTATGCTTCCATCTACCGCGTCAAATTTTATCAGGAGGAAGAAAAATGATTTCAGCAATCGTTTATGACTCGCTGACAGGTTCCTGCCAGAAGTATGCCAATCTTCTGTCTGCAAGGCTGCATGTTCCCGCCTTTTCTCTCAAGAACGCGCCTGTTCGCTCCGATGGGAAAATAATCTATATCGGCTGGCTCTTTGCCGGAAAGATCGTGGGCTTCAAGAAAGCCGCCAAAAAGTTTAATATTGCCGCTGTGGTTCAGGTAGGCATGGCTCCCGTGGGTCCGGGCAGCGATGAGATTTGCCGGGAGATAAACTCCGTCCCGGCAGACACGGCTGTTTTCTGCCGCCAGGGCGCTTTCAACATGGGCAGGCTTCCCCTGCATTTCAGGCTCATAATGAAGCTCAAGAACAAAGACATCGTTTCAAAGCTTCAGGCCAAGGGTCAGCTTAACGCTCAGGAGCAGGCCCTTTACACCATGGCCTCCACCGGCGTGGGTCAGCCCGCCGACTGGAACGTGGACGATATCGCAGCCTGGGCAGAATAAGTTCCGGGCTCCTGCGGAAAAGCG
>UMDR01026994.1_pt1 | contig 9928 bp, 10 predicted proteins | sample 1964541 | NCBI WGS metagenome assembly UMDR01 (sample SAMEA4835999, study PRJEB28245) | human gut metagenome | biome: gut microbiome; material: fecal sample | place: Denmark | collected 2008 | reverse complement strand
CTTAACATATAGGCCAAGCGCTGGGTCTGCGAAAGAAGGCCCTTAGATATTTTCTGGAGATCCGCATCGGTCATCTTATTGGTAGAAAGGCTTATAGCCCCAATGGCCTTGTGCTTTGAGTTGATGAGGGGTGTACCGACACAAAACAGGCCAGACTCACTTTCTTCCATATCGACGGCAAAGCCTCTTTTACGGATAACATAGATCTCCTTCATAAACTCGTCAAAATCCACGATGGTTCTTGGCGTAAACGCACGGATGTCCATATTGGACCATAAGGCTTTGATATCATCGTCATCATAGGTGCTGAGAATTGCCTTGCCGGCGCTGGTGGCATATAGCTGGGACCGCATTCCAACACGAGTGTATACAGAAAAATTGGACCTTGTAGAATCGAAACTTTCCAGACACAGAAGCGCATTCTGCTCGCGAACAGAGAACTGAGCAATTACCTCGAGTTCATCAGAGAGTTTATCTAGTGTTTCACGGATAAAAGTTATATAGTCTACTCTCCGCACTGCCCTTATCCCGATTTCATAAGACTTAAAGGTGAGAGAATAGTTGCCTTTGCTGTCTCTGTCAAGGTACCCGTTGGAAACAAGTGCATTAACAATCCGCAGGGTAGAAGCTTTGTTAAGATCCAGGGCAGAATATATATCCTTCAAACTCATGGAGCCATTAAGAGATACCAATTCCAAAACAGAAAATGTGCGATCAATAACCTGGACAGACTGAGGATCGTGTTGATCTTTTACCATAAAAAAACACCTCGTTCAACCCAAAATATGTGTTCATAATACCATCAAATACAGTTAAAGTCAATCAAGAAATGAAACAAAGCACATGAAATTGAAAAAAATTTATCAAAAAAAGAGAAGAAAAACTAATAAATAAAACACAAAAAACAAAATCCGACACATTGTCTTAAAAATAACACAGCTTATTGTAAAAATACTATGAACAGAGCTGAAAAAACTATGCAAAGTAATGAAAGTGAAATTGAACTCTTTACTTGTTTCAAAAAAAGATATAAAATAAATTTGCGTTTCAAAATATAAAATAATTTGAGAAAAAGTCAAAACAAATCATAACAACAGGAGGGCCACAATGGCTAAGGCAAAGGCGAATACGGAGTTGTGTAAGGGATGCAGGCTTTGCGTCAATAACTGCCCCAGAAAGGCGATCATTCCGTTGGAAAAGGTCAACAAAAAAGGCTATGAAATCATTGAAGTAGATCAGGAGCTGTGTATTGGCTGTGGCATCTGTTACAAGGTATGTCCTGATTATGTATTCACTGTAGAGTAAGGAGGCAGAACATGGATTATGTTCTTATGAAAGGCAACGAAGCCATCGCTGAGGCAGCGCTGAGGGCGGGTTGCCGATTCTATGCCGGGTATCCGATTACCCCTCAGAGTGAGATCCTGGAGTACATGGCCGACCATATGGAGGAGCGGGGAGGCATATTCATTCAGGGTGAGAACGAGATCGCCAGCATGAGTATGCTTTACGGCGCAGCCGCCTGCGGTGCCCGGTGCATGTCCAGCTCATCCGGCCCAGGCTTTGACCTGAAGCAGGAGGAAATCTCTTATCTGTCTGCCGCTGGGCTTCCTGCGGTGATTGTCAATGCCATGCGTTACGGTCTGGGTGACGGTGAAATCACTGCCGGTCAGGACTCTTACTGGGTGTCCACCAGGGGCGGCGGTCATGGGGATAAGCGCCTGTTGGTGCTGGCGCCTGCTTCTGTACAGGAATGTGCTGACCTTACCTATCTGGCTTTTGACCTGGCGGAGAAATACCGCAATGTTGTGGAGATCCTCAGCGATGGTGCTATCTGCCAGATGATTGAAAAGGTCTATCTGCCGGAGGCAAAGGAGCATGACATCAATAAGTTTGACTGGACACTTTCCGGCAAGCCCAGGGATCAAAAAAAGAATAAAGCCTATAACCTGAGCTACTATATGGGATACGAGGCTTACAACAAGATGATGCGGGAAAAGATCGAGACCATGTTCAATGAGGAACAGCGTTGGGAATCGTTCATGGTTGAAGATGCTGAACTGGTGTTGGTTGCCTATGGTATTTCTTCCCGCGTATGCCGGACAGCTGTGCGTCAGGCCCGTAAGGATGGCATTAAGTTGGGACTGATTCGCCCCATTACCGTTTGGCCCTATCCCCGCAAGGCGTTCGAGAATTTGCCAGAATGCGTAAAGGGCTGTGTAGGTGTGGAGATGAGCCTGACTTCCCAAATGGGTGAGGACATTCTGCTGGCAACCCGCCACACAAGGCCCCTGTACGGGTATCTGACCGGTAAAGATCTTCCCACCGCGGAAGGTATCATAGCATATTGCGAAGAAATTCTGTCTGGGAATATCCGCCCCATGGAGGTGTTATAACATGCCTGTTTATAAGAAACCGGAATCCATTGTTCAGACTGCCGGATACTGCGGCGGCTGCGGCCACGGTGTTATTCAGAGACTGATTGCCGAGAGTATTGAGGAACTGGGACTGCAAGATAGCGTAATCGCTGCGGTTGATATTGCCTGTGCCTTTTGGTCCCAGGACGCTCTGAATTTTGAGTTCATTGCCGGACCCCATGGGCGTTGCGCCTCTGTGGCCACCGGGATTAAGAAAGTTCGGCCGGATGCTACCGTTTATGTACATGCCGGTGACGGTTGCTCTTATGTCATTGGCTTTGACGAAACCTGCTATGCTGCTATCCGTGATGTGCCCATCACTATGATCGTCGTAAACAATGGTATTTTCGGCATGACTGGTGGCCAACTGAATCTAGCTACCACCTTGATCGGGGATAGAACGCTCAGCAGCAAGAAAGGCCGCAACCGGGAAACCATGGGCCACCCTGTGGACATGCTTCAGGCCTTGTCCGGGTTCGATGTGGAGTTCCTTGCCCGAGGTGCCCTGTATGACGTGAAGCACATCGAGCAAACGAAGCAGTTTATCAAGAAAGGCTTTGAAAACCAGCGGGATAATAAGGGCTTTTCCCTCATAGAGGTGCTCTCCCCCTGCCCCACCAACTGGAAAATAACACCGGTGCAGGCCATGGAGAAGATCAAGAATGAAACCGAGCAGGTGTTCCCCGTAGGCGTTTACGTAGACAGAGGAGGGCGCAGCAATGGCTGATATCATTATGGCCGGTTTCGGCGGTCAGGGCGTTTTGACTGCCGGCAAGATTCTGATTGATGTGGCTGCCCGGGAGGGGATGAACGTCAGCTGGACGTCCTCCTACGGCGCAGAGATGCGTGGCGGCACCGCCAGCTGCAGCGTGGTCATTTCTGATGAGGAGATCGGAAGCCCCTATCCCACCCGGCTGGATGTTCTTCTGGCCATGAATGAGCCTTCCTACGACAAATTCATTGGGCAGATGCGGGACGGCGGCGTCGTCATCGTGAACCAGTCACTGATGAGCCAGAGAAGATATCCCGATAACGTGGATGTATATCTGATTCCGGCCACAGATCAGGCTAACGCCCTGGGGGACGGCCGGGTCGCCAACATTGTGATGCTGGGGGCCATGATAAAAGCCACCGGCCTTATCGGCAGAGAGGCCTTTGCCCAGGGGTTGGAGCATTACTTCGGCAAGAAAGGCCGTAGCAACCCGAAGAACCTGGAAGCCTACCGCATCGGCTTTGAAGAAGCAGGCAAGCTGTAACACGTTTCACTCACCCCACACAGCCGGGAGGGGGGATGCACGCATACTTTTCATCTCCTTCTTCTCCCTCCGCAGACATCTCCCCAGCCTATTATAAAGCAAGAATGTATCTGGTGCCACCAGTACAATATAAAAAGAAAGTAAAGGAGGAAAACTATGAGACTGACAGATTACGAAAAAGCCATGCTAAACGGGGAGCATGGTGAGATCCGTCAGCAGGCGATTCAGGCTCTTTACGATCTGGCCACGTTCTATGATGTGGACCGATTCGTTGAGATCGTGGGCTGCCATGACGACAGTACGGTCTATGCGGGCGAAGCCCAAGTTGCCTTTGCGGAAATGCTGGCAGAAAAGGGAGCAAAGTTTGCCGTTCCTACTACCACCAACGCAACGGCTTGTGACATCAATCTCTGGGACCGTCAGAAGCATGACATTGAGGTCATGTCTGCCACCCGGCGCATAGAAGCTGCCCATGTGAAGATGGGTGCTGTTCCCAGCTGGAGCTGCGCACCCTACCACATCGGCGTGGCGCCGTCCTTCGGCCAGCAGTTTGCCAGTGCAGAATCCAACGTCATCTGCTACTACAACTCCATCATCGGTGCCCGTACCAACCGCTACGCCGGCCCGCTGGAACTGCTGTGCGGCATTGCCGGCCGTGTTCCCTACTTTGGCCTGCATGTACCGGAAAACCGCTATGCCCAGGGGCTGGTAAAGCTTGGCGAGGACATCAGGCCGGAGTACTTTACCGATGAGAGCATTTTCAACCTGATCTCCTATGCCTATGGCTCCATCGTCAAAGACCGGGTGTGGGCTATCGACGGGATGCCCACGCTGGGTGTTACCAATGAGATCCTCAAGCAGTTCAGCGCCACCGCAGCATCTTCCGGCGGCATTGCCTTGTTCCATATGATCGGCGTCACACCGGAAGCGCAGACGCTGGAGCGGGCTTTCGGCGGCAAAAAGCCCCAGGAAATCGTGGAGATCCATCTGGAAGATCTGGCCAACGCGGAGCGGCAGATCACCAATCCCAACGTGGACGAGCTGGACGCTGTTGTTCTGGGCTGCCCCCACGCCTCCTACAACGAGTGCGTTGTGGTGCGCGATCTGTTCAGAGGCCGCCGGGTTAATGGCAACACCAGGTTCTGGCTCATTACGCCCAGAAGCGTTGTCGATCGCCTGAAAGACAGCGGCGTTTACGAAGAGCTGGTTTGCCTGGGTGTGGAGGTCTACAGCGACGGCTGCATCCTGGAATACCGCAACAAGAAGCTGGGCACCAACACCATGATGTCCAACTCCGGTAAGTTCGACACCTATTGCTTCTCCATGCGCGGCCTGCAGCCCGTATTCGGAAGCATGAAGGATTGCATAGAGTCTGCCATTGCAGGCCGAGTGGTTAAGGAGGCAAAGCCATGGAGAAAGTGATGCTCAAGTGCAAAGTGGCTGTTTCCGGCAATGTCCGGGCCGAGCTGATGTGGTGCAACGAGCCCATGAGCTTCTGGGGCACTGTTGATCCCCAGAGCGGCGACATCCGGGATAACCGCCATCCCTTCTATCAGCAGAATATGAAGGGCAAGGTTCTGGCCTTCCCCACCCCCAAGGGAAGCAGCGGCACCGGCCTTATCATCCTGGAGCAGGTTCGCACCGACTGTGCTCCGGCGGCCATTATCAACGTCCGCAGCGACCCCGTGGTTCTCACCGGTCCCCTGATCGCCAAGCGCTTTTACGGCGTGAGTATCCCCGTGGTCAACCTGAGTGAAGAGGATTATGCCAAACTGGAAGGTGCAAAGGAAGTAGAGTTCTTTGAAGAGGGAGACGAAATCGCCGTCTATTATTAAGTGTCTCCCAGCATTTTCATACGACGGGAAGCAGATATAAATATGATTTAGAAAAGAGATAGGAGCAAAATCAATGGAAACTGGGAAAAAGATAAACCATTTAGCGTTGTGGCCGGCGCTGGCTCTGCTTGCGGTTCTGATCGGCTTCGGCGTTTTTAAGACAGAGGCTCTTGGCTCCCTGCTGACCACGATCCTCTATGGCATGGCGAACAGCTTTGGCTGGTTCTTCTGCCTGTTTACCATTATCGCCATTATCCTCACTTTTGTACTTGCCTTCTCCAAGATCGGCAGCATTAAGATCGGCGGCCCGGATGCCACCCCTGATTACAAGACCTGGAACTGGATCACCATGTCTCTGTGCGGCGGCATCGGCACCGGCCTTCTGTTCTGGGCCATGGGCGAACCCATGTATCACTTCATGACGCCGCCTGTGGCGGCAGGCGTGGAAGGTGGCAGCCGCGGCGCGGCCATCTTCTCCATCTCCCAGACCATGTGGCAGTGGTCTATCCCCCAGTATTGCCTGTACACCATCTGCGCTGTGGCTTTCGCACTCACTGCCTACAACGCAAAAAAGCCTCTGGCCTTCGGCCCTGTGCTGGATTCCGCCATTGGCAAAAAGTCCAAAGGTCTTGAGACTTTCGTTCACGCCCTGAGCATCTTTACCATGTGCGGCGCTGTGGCATGCTCCATGGGTGTCGGTCTGATGCAGATCGGCGCTGGCCTGGCAAATCTTTTCGGCCTGAACCCCAGCCCCGTTGTCTGGCTGGTGATCGCTGCCATCATCACCGCCGTATTCACCCTTTCCTGTGTCTCCGGCATTGGTTCCGGCCTGAAGAAGATGAGCTCCTTCACCACCATTGCTTTCATCTGCATTCTGATCTATGTTGTTCTCTTTGGACCCTCCGGCTTCTGCGCGAAGCTGGGCGTTGAGTCCGTCGCCGCTCTGCTGGACCATCCGCTGGAGCGTACCGCCATCCTCAACACCATGGCCGAGACCGACAGCTGGGCTGCCGACTGGGAGATCCAGTACTGGGCATCCTTCATTGTCTACGCTCCCATCATTGGCATGTTCCTCAGCCGCATGGCAAAGGGCCGCACCCTGCGCCAGTTCATCCTGGTCAACGTTCTGGCTCCCTCCATCTTCTGCATCGTTTGGATTGCTGTCTTTGGCGGTGTTGCCATCAACATGCAGGTTTCCGGCACCTTCGACATCTGGAATGCGGTCAGTGCCAACGGCATGGAGGCCACCATCTTCTACATTCTGGGCAGCTTCCCCCTGGGCAAGGTTCTTATCGTTGTGTTCCTGATTGCCATCTGCACCAGTTTCTCCACGCTGGCTGACCCCATGGCTGCCGCCTGCGCCACCATGAGCGTTCACAACCTGAGCGTCAATGACGAGGCCCCCAAGCCCATTAAGATTCTCATCGGTGTCATCATGGGGACCATCGCATTTCTACTGGTTGCCTCCGGCGGTATCGGCTCGGTCAAGGGCATGTGGGTTATCATCGGCTTTCCCATTGCTTTCGTTCAGGTCGTGGTCATCATCTCCGCTTTCCGCAACGGCGCCAAGGCTGTCAAGAGCGAGACCTTCGCCCTGCCGGAAGAGAAATAATTTCTGTATATGGAGCGCAGCATGAAACTTGATCGACTGGTCAGCAAAAGTGCGCCGGCGGCCATCGGCCCTTATTCCCACGGTGTGAAACGCGGGGACATGATTATCACTTCCGGTCAGATCCCGGTGGATCCACAGACCCACGAGATGGTCAGGGAAATTAAGGCAGCCACGCTTACCGTGCTCAACAACCTGATCTCCGTAGTGGAGGAAGGCGGCGGCGATCGCACCACAGTTGCTAAGGTTGATGTGTTCGTTCGCTCGCTGAGTGATTTCGATGCGATCAACCAGGTCTACAGCGAATTCTTCGGAGACAGCAAACCGGCCAGAGTACTGGTTCAGGTTTCCGATCTGCCGGACGGGGCCCTGCTGGAAGCCGCTATGACCGCTTTTGTAAAATAACTAGGTTCAGAAGGAGGACAAGCTCATAGTTTCATGCGCTTGTCCTTTCTCTACCTTTTGTATGGTTAGAATGAGAATGAAAGAGAAACTCTTGCTGAATGAAAGCGGGAAAACCGCACAATGCGTTGTCGCTGTCATGGCTTATGCTTTGGGAATCAACCTGCTGGCAGTTCCTTCCGGGATATACTGCGGCGGCCTGTTCGGCCTTTGCCAGTTGTTCCGAACTGTATTGGTGGAATACTTCGGCCTGACCATTCACTTCGATATTGCCTCTGTTATCTACTACGCTTTGAATGTACCCATTCTGATTTTCGCATGGTTCAAGATCAGCCGGCGATTTCTGGTGAAGACGGTGATAACTCTCAGCTTCATGACGCTGTTTCTGGCCATGATCCCGACCTGGGGCTTACTGCCTGGTGATCGGATGGCCTCCTGTGTGGTCAGCGGCATCATATGCGGCACTTCCACGGGGGTCATTCTGCGCCTGGGTTCTTCTGCAGGCGGCTTTGACATCATTGGTCTGCTGCTGATTATGCGCCGCAGGGATATGAGCGTCGGCAAGGTAAGTCTGCTGATGAACGCACTGCTGTTTCTGCTGTGCGGCTTCATATTTGATATTCAGGTGGTCATCTATTCCATGATTTACACCGCCGTGTATTCCTTTACCGTGGACAAGGTACATTACCAGAATATTGCTGTGGAAGCCAAGATCATCACTAAGAAAACCGGGGCCATTGAGCAGGATATCATGACCCAACTGCAGCGCGGCATCACCAAATGGAATTGTGTGGGCAGCTATACAGGGGCGGAGAGCCATGTTCTCTGCGTGCTTCTCTCTAAATATGAGCTGCCGCAGTTGCGCCAGATTGTGCGCTATTATGATCCGGATGCCTTTATCGTGTTGAATGAGAATGTGCATGTGCAGGGCAATTTCCTGAAACGACTTTAATCTCCATGGAGGTAAACATGACAGTAAGCCAAAAGAAAACCAACGGGGACGGCGCCGCCGCAAAGCCGCTTGCGGGGGTTCGTGTGCTGGATCTCACCCAGGCATACAGCGGTCCCTTCTGCACCATGCATCTGGCAGATCAGGGTGCAGAGGTAATAAAAATTGAGATGCCCGGCATCGGCGATCAGACCAGAAGCTGGGAGCCGATGGAGGGCCAGGCCAGCGGCTATTTTTCCTACATCAACCGCAACAAGCTGGGCATGACCCTGAATTTGAAAAGCCCGGAAGGTGCTGAAATCTTCAAAGATCTGGTCAAAGCCGCAGATGTGGTTTGCGAGAACTTCCGGCCCGGCACGATGGAAAAGCTGGGTCTGGGCTATGATGTGCTGAAGGAATTGAATCCGCGCCTGATTTACGCATCTATCAGCGGCTTTGGCCTGGAGGGGCCGGAAGCCTCCCTTCCCTGCTATGACGTGGTGGCTCAAGCCATGGGCGGGATGATGAGCATGACTGGCCCGGAAAACGGAGAAATTGTAAAAGTGGGGCCCGCTATTGCGGACAATTATTCCGGGACTTACCTCTCCCTGGGCGTTGTAATGGCCCTGTTCCAGCGAGAGCGCACCGGGTTGGGCCGGCGGCTGGACATCTCCATGGTGGACACCGTCTTTTCCATCCTGGAAACCGGCGTAGTTCAATACACCATTCAGGGGGTAGTTGCCAAGCCCGAGGGGAACCGGGATCCAGTCATCGCACCGTTTGACGCCTTCCGGGCCAAGGACGGTATGTTCGTCATGGCCTGCGGAACCAACAAATTCTGGCAGGCGCTCTGCGAAGCCATGGGTGAGCCCGGGCTGGCTGAGGATCCGCGTTTCATCACCAACTCCGCCCGTGTAGAGCACTATATTCCTACGCTGAAAAACATCATTGAGTCCTGGAGCACGAAGCTGCCCCTGGATCAACTGGAGGAAAAAATCCGCAGCGCCGGTGTTCCCTTCGGAAGGATACAAAATATGCAGCAGGCCTGCGACAGCGAGCTGATCCGGCGGCGCAATATGCTATGGCAAATTTATGATCCGGCCTTCGGCCGGGAGATCTCCTTCCCCGGCACCCCGCTCAAGATGCACGGCTGTCAGGATGCGCCGGAACGCCCCGCCCCGCTTCTGGGCCAGCACAATGAGGAGATTCTTTCCGGCCTGCTGCACAAAGATCAGGCGGAGATCGACCGCCTGAAAGCGGAAAAAGTCATATAAGCAAAGAGGGTTCCCAAATGAATGCTTGCAGGGAAAAGAAAAAAATAAACATCAATCTGAGCGTGACGCTCATCAGCATGGCTGCCATCACCGCCTTTGTGATATTCATGGTGCGCCGCCCTAATGCCGCTCTGGACGCTGTCAGCACTGCCTTTAACTTTGCCACCCAGGTCTTCGGCGTCCCGCTGATGATCTTCACCTTTGTCACCA
>UMDR01042796.1_pt1 | contig 9952 bp, 9 predicted proteins | sample 1964541 | NCBI WGS metagenome assembly UMDR01 (sample SAMEA4835999, study PRJEB28245) | human gut metagenome | biome: gut microbiome; material: fecal sample | place: Denmark | collected 2008 | reverse complement strand
ATTCGGGACCTCCCTTTTTGTCAATAAAAACGCCCCGCTTCTTGGAGAAGCGGGGCGTAGAACGTTTACTCTTACTGAGCAGCCTTAGCAGCCTTGATAGCCTCGATCAGCATGGGGGTAACCTTGAACAGGTCGCCGCAGATGCCGTAGTCAGCGATCTCAAAGATGGGGGCGTTCTCGTTCTTGTTCACAGCGATGATGCACTCGGAGTCCTGCATGCCAGCCTTGTGCTGGATGGCGCCGGAGATGCCCAGAGCAACATAGATCTTGGGGTGAACGGTCTTGCCGGTCTGACCAACCTGGTGGTCAGCGGACAGCCAGCCGGAGTCGATGGTGGCACGGGAGCCGCCCACGACGCCGCCGAGAACCTCAGCCAGCTCCTCAGCCAGCTTGATACCGCCCTCGACGTCCTTGGAGATACCACGGCCCACGGAGACGACCACGTCAGCGCCGATCAGGTCGACCAGCTTCTTAGCGGCCTTGACAACCTCGATGACCTGGGTCTGCATGTCAGCCTCGGTCAGGGAGAAGTTGGGCTTAATCAGCTCGCAGGCGTCAGCCTTGGCCTGATCGAAGGGAGCCTTCTTCATAACGCCGGGACGCACGGTAGCCATAGCGGGACGGAAACGGGGGCAGATGATGGAAGCCATCAGGTGGCCGCCGAAAGCAGGACGGGTCATCTTCAGGTCGCGGGACACGTCGTGCTTCTCACCCAACACCATAGCGGTGTTCAGGCCGTCGATCTTCTCGGCGGGCAGAGTGGAGGCCTCACGCAGGAAGTCCTTGTAGATGCCCATATCCACGTCCAGGTGAGTGCAGTCGGCGCACAGACCGGTGTGCAGACGAGCGGCGCAGCGGGGGCCCAGATCGCGGCCGATGTTGGTGGCGCCGATCAGCATCATCTCAGGCTTGTACTCCTCGATCACGTCGCAGATGACCTTGGTGTAGCCGTCGGTGGTGTAGTTCTCCAGCAGGGGGTGGTCGCAGACGTACACGCCGTCAGCACCGTAGCCGCCCAGCTCCTTGGCAATGCCCTCGATGTTGTGGCCCAGCAGAATGCCGTACAGCTTGGTGCCCAGCTCGTCAGCCAGCTTGCGGCCCTCGGAAATCAGCTCAAAGGAGGTAGGCATCATGGTGCCCTGACGCTGCTCGCAGAATACCCACACGCCGCCGTTGAAGGCAGCGATATCAGCACTGTTGAAAGTAGACATATTCTTCAATTCTCCCTTCTATCAGATCAAATGCTTGCCAGCCAGGATGCCGGCCAGCTTCTCACAGGTCGCCTTGTCGGCGCCCTCCAGCATCATGCCGGCGCCCTTCTGAGGAGGAGTGAAGGAGGTCAGGATGTTGGTGGGAGAACCCTTCAGGCCGATGGTAGCGGGATCGATCAGGGGATCGTCCTTCAGAGCGTTGTAGTCCAGGACCTCGTAGGGCTTCTCATAGCACTCGAAGATGCCGCCCACGCTCATGTAACGGGGCTCGTTGAGCTCCTTGATGCAGGTGATCAGGCAGGGGGTGTTGACCTTGATGGTCATGTAGCCGTCTTCCAGCATACGCTTGATGGTGAGGGTCTTGCCCTCCTTGGTGATCTCAGCAGCGTAGGAGACCTGGGGGATGTTCAGCTTCTCAGCGATCTGGGGACCGACCTGAGCGGTGTCGCCGTCGATAGCCTGACGGCCGCAGAACACCACGTCGTCCTCGTCCAGGCCAATCTTGTTGATAGCAGCGGCCAGGATCTGAGAGGTAGCATAAGTATCGGAACCGCCGAACTCACGGCCGGAAACCAGAACAGCACGGTCCACGCCGCGAGCCATAACCTCACGCAGCATGCCCTCGGCAGGAGGAGGACCCATGGAGACGACAACCACCTCGGCGCCGGTCTGCTCCTTCAGGACCAGAGCGGCCTCGACGGCGTTCAGGTCGTCGGGGTTGGTGATGGTCGCCATGGAGGCGCGGTTCAGAGTACCATCGGGATTCACGGCCACCTTACCGGAGGTATCGGGGACCTGCTTAACACAAACAATGATTTTCATTTCCATCTGCCTCCTATCTTATTTCACACCCATCGCACGGGAAATGACCATGCGCTGGACCTCGGAAGTACCCTCATAGATCTCGGTGATCTTGGCGTCACGCATCATGCGCTCCACGGGATACTCACGGGTGTAGCCGTAACCACCGAACAGCTGAACAGCGCGGCGGGTCACATCGGAAGCGGCCTCGGCGGCAAACAGCTTAGCCATGGCGGCGTCCACGGAGTAAGGCTCGTGGTTCTCCTTCTTGCAGGCAGCGGCGTACACCAGGTACTGAGCGGCCTGCATACGGGTGTGCATGTCGGCCAGCTGGAACTGGGTGTTCTGGAACTGAGACAGACGTCTCTTAAACTGGATACGCTCCTGGGTGTACTTCACGGCCTCGTCAATGGCGCCCTCGCCCAGACCCAGAGCCTGAGCAGCGATGCCGATACGGCCGCCGTCCAGAGTCTGCATGGCGATCTTGAAGCCCTGGCCTTCCTTGCCCAGCAGGTTCTCCTTGGGAACGATGCAGTCCTCAAAGATCAGGTCGCAGGTGGAAGAACCGCGGATACCCATCTTCTTCTCCTTCTTACCAACGGAGAAGCCGGGGAAGGAGCTCTCCACGATGAAAGCGGAGATGCCGTGGTTGCCGGCCTTGGGGTCGGTCATGGCAAAGACAACGATGGTGCTGGCCACAGTGCCGTTGGTGATGAAGCACTTGGAGCCGTTGAGCACATAGTGGTCACCCTCCAGAACAGCGGTGGTCTGCTGGCCGGAGGCGTCGGTGCCGGCGTTGGGCTCGGTCAGGCCGAAAGCGCCGATCTTCTTGCCGCTGAGCAGGTCGGGCAGATACTTCATCTTCTGCTCCTCGGTGCCGTGCTCATAGATGGGGGCGCAGCACAGAGAGGTGTGGGCAGACAAGATAACACCAGTGGTGCCGCAGACCTTGGACAACTCCTCAACGCACATAGCGTAGGACAGCACATCGCCGCCGGCGCCGCCGTACTTCTTGGGGAAGTAGATGCCCATCATGCCCAGCTTGCCCATCTTCTCGACGGTCTCCATGGGGAAGCGCTCTTCCTCATCGAGCTCCTCGGCTAGGGGCTTGACCTCGTTCTCCGCAAACTCACGGTACATCTTGCGGACCATCTCTTGCTCTCTAGTCAGATGAAAATCCATTTTCCAGTCCTCCTAAAACTTTTTTACTTGGAATAATCGTAGAAGCCCTTGCCGGATTTGACGCCCAGCAGACCACCGCGGACCATCTTCTTCAGCAGCAGGGCAGGACGATACTTAGAATCGCCTGTCTCATCGTACAGGGTGTTCATAATGGCCAGGCAGATATCCAGGCCGATGAAGTCGCCCAGGGCCAGAGGACCCATGGGGTGGTTGGCGCCCAGGCGCATAGCCTTGTCGATGTCCTCGACGGAGGCGGTGCCGGACTCAACCAGGCCGATGGCGTCGTTGATCATGGGGATCAGCAGCTTGTTGACCACGAAGCCGGGGCCTTCTGCCACCTCAACGGGCTCCTTGCCGATGTCCTGAGCCAGCTTGTACACAAAGTCGAAGGTCTCCTGGGGAGTGTTCACGCCGCGGATGACCTCGATGAGCTTCATGCTGGGCACGGGGTTGAAGAAGTGCATACCGATGAGGGGGTGCTTCAGACCATTGCCCATCTCAGTGATAGACAAAGAGGAGGTGTTGGAAGCAAACACGGTCTCCGGCTTGCACAGCTCGTCCAGGCGATGGAACAGCTCCTTCTTGGGACCCATCTCCTCGGCGATGCACTCGATCACCAGATCAGCATCAGCAGCGGCGGACTCTTCCTCAACCAGCACATTGGCCATGAGAGCGTCCTTGGTGCCCTGAGACATTTTGCCCTTGGCGACCCGCTTTTGCAGAGAAGCGTCCAGCTGTTCCTTATGGCGCTGGGCGGAGGCGATGCTGCTGGCGTACATCAGGGCAGTATGCCCGTTTGCGGCAAAGACCTGGGCAATACCACGACCCATGGTGCCGGCGCCGAAAATTGCAACCTTCATAGTGTTTCCTCCTAAAAAGTTGATTTCTAACGGTCAAATCTAAAACAATTTGACGGGTTCTAAACAGTTTTGTTAGAAAATTAACAAACCAAGACCAGAAAAAGCGCAACACAGGAAAAATACCTGTTGTTGCGAAGGCCGGAAAAGGCATAACTGTTTATGTACCTTACAAATTATATCGTTTTTTCAGGGCGGAAGCAAGGGGGAAGCTACCTGGCAAAATACACAGTTTTTACACTGAAATTTTGATAAAAATGTCAAAATCACAGAGAGTTCACAGAGGCGGCGGAAAGGATGGGAAATGGGATGAAAAAATGGAATTTCTCAATGAAGAAGATGGAATAGAAGGGGGAATTTGGAGGGGAGAAAAAGGGCGCGGCGGAACCAAGTCCGCCGCGCGTGAGAGGGAAGAACAAGATGAGGAAAAAGGCTTATTTCTCTTCCTGGTCAAAGGCCAGGTGGACGATTTCATATGCCGACATGTTCTCATGATAGGAAGAAGGCTCCCCCAGCACCGATGAGAAAGAGCCATCTTCATTTCGAAGCAGAACCAGATACTGAATGCGGGGCAATGCCCACTCTCCGGAACGGTATCTGGAGAAGCTTACGGTGTAAGCAGAGCCGATGCCTTGGGGAAGATGGCAGGATCCATTATAGCTCACTGATCCCAAACGCAGATCTCCTTCTTGAGGCACTTCGGGCTGGTCTGCGGCAAAATAGTAGGTTTGTCCCTGGTATTTCTGGCTGTAGTATTGGTGGGCCAGTGTATAGAACTCCTGGGAATCGATCCCGGAGATCAGGGTAACCAGACTTTCGATGTATTCTGTGACCTCTTCCAGAGAGCCTGTGGTATAGTCATAGACCTCCAAGGAGTTCTCGTCCCTGTCATAGATGAGGCAGGCGGAAAAGCAGAGAGACTCATCTGTATCCGCCTGGGCCAGTACTGTGTAGGCAGTCTGGGTGTCTTTCAGTTCCACGCATGTCAGCTCAGTCTGTGTCAGAGACTGGATGGACCAAAGAGCAGAGGTATTGTTGGCATTCAGCGGGTTGTTGTCTTGACGGGTAAAGGTTTCCAACCAATTGCGGACCTGCCAGGGAACCGGGATGGGGAGGGTGTCCTCCGGCGCAGGGTAAAAGGTCTCGTTGTGGTCGGGTACCCACTGAGGTCCGTCTCCGTTGATGACCGCGTTGTCAGTCTGTGCAAAGATATCTACGCCGCCGGGAGCCATAAGGGCCTTGTACTCCTGCCAGTAGGCCTCATAGTCCTTCCGTGCTTGAGAGTCCTCCTCTCGCACGTCCCCATCCACCGGCCAGACCCAGGTGAAGTCAGTTCCGTCATAGCGGATGAGGCCGGCTTCTCCATACGTAAGCCCCAGGTGGATACTGTTGGCCACATAGAGAAGGTAGCTTTCTCCGTCCTTATTAAAAGTTACCACATGGGGTTGGCTTCCGGTGCATATGGTAGCGAAGACCGGAGCGGTCAGCTGGCCGGTCCGCTGGTCTTGTACGCCCAAGGCGAGCAGTGATTCGGAACGGTCGGTTTGTACACAAACTGCTCCCAGGGCAACATTTCCGTCATCACCGGGGATGAAAGCCATTAGTTCCACAGAAGTGGGTTGAATAACGCCAGAGGGAAAAAGGGTTTGAGCAGTTTCAGCCAGATCATCCTTCAGAGCCATCTGGTCCACCCGACCGGAGGCAACGTTGGAGACAAAGGTGGTTCCCTCCTGACAGGATACCAGCGAGCCGCACAAAACAATGACCAAAGCAGCCAGAGCCAGTACCAGTGCCGGCGGGCGCTTCTTTTTCCACAGAAATATGTTGCGGATGCGGCGCTCCGTCTCCCGGGCCGAGCCGGAGAGGGCGGTGGAAAATGGTGTGCGGAATATGTTTTCTGCCTTTTTCATGGCGGTCTCCTTATGGCTGAGTGGCTTTGTTTATGATCTCTTCGATAGACATCCCCTGCGGGTCAAAGTCTGCCCGGCCCAGCAGGGAAATAAAGTCGCCGGTGTGGGTGTCGAAGCCCAGGACCACCACCTCAAAATTGGCGTGCCACTCCAGCCCCCGGGAGCCGTCAGTATAAAAGGTGTAGCACACCTGATAAGCAGCGGCGGTGGTGGTTTCGTCCGGATAGGTCTCGCCCAGATAGGTGGCGGGCCCCACCCGCAGGTCGCCGGCTTGGTCACTGTCCGACTGGAAATCGGCATAGTAGATGTTCCACTGGTCCTGATAGTCCGCGTAGCAGCTCAGCAGGGCGGGGTAAAGGTTTGCGTTGTAGGGGGATAGGTCCTTGACGGGGAGAACGATGGAATGTGGCACATCCGGCCTGGAGTTGTCCACAAAGCCCCCAGCCGGCGCTTCCCCGGCGAAGCACCACTGGTTCCACAGGGGTGGGTCAAGCTGGTCAGTCTCCTCCGCCGTGACCAGGGGATATCGGTCGTACGGGGGACCGTCCGGGACAAAGACCATACAGTAGTAACGGGTAAAAACTCCATTATCCCAGACATAAAGGCGGCTCCACTCGTCCAGAAAGCCGTCGTCCCCCATGTCCCGGCAGTCCACCACGGCGGTGAGATAGAACACCGGCTTGCCGTCTGCCTTGATGCGAAAGCCCTGAAGGCTGATGGGGTCAGCCGTCTGGTACAGATCCCGGGGATCCTCCGGGTCGGCAGCGATGACCGCTTCCAGGTCGGCAAACAAGGCTTCCCGGTCTGTCCCGGCCAGGGCGAGGGCATCCTCCGCTGTGACCTGGACTCCCTCCTTCTTGTCGTAGACCCAGGAGGCGATGTAGCCGTCGTTGCCATAGTCGGCAGCCTTTTGGAAAAAAACCAGGTTCAGATAGCGGTCTGTTGTGGAGGGGTAGAACAGGCACTGGCTGCCGTACTCTGTGCCGGACAGGGAAAGGCGGTATTCCTCCCGCAGTTCGTCCAGAGCGGCGTTGATGGTGTCCACTGACTCATTTTGCTCCCCGGTGGGGAGGGAGAGCGCAGGAATCTCGATGTAAGTGCCTAGATTGTCGTAGTACTGGGTCTCCATGATGATGGAGGGTACAGAGGGCCGCTTCTGACAGGACACCAGCGAGCCGCACAGCGCAATGATCACGCTAGCCAGGATCAGCACCAGCACAGGCGGACGCTTCTTTTTCCACAGAAATATGTTGCGGATGCGGTGCTCCGTCTCCCGGGCGGACCCGGAGAGACGGGTGGTGAGAGGGGAGCGGGGGAGTCTTGGTGTCATACTTAAACTCCTTTCGTCAGGAGCGGGCCTTCAGCCGCTCCACCGCAGACAAGATGGTCTTGCCATAGGCGGCATGTTCCTCTGGTGGAAGACGCCGCAGAACCGCCTCATCGCAGGATAGCTCGGTATCCTGTTCAATGGCCCGGGCCATGAGCCATACCAGAGGATTGAACCAGTGCACGGCTCGCACCCACAAAGCCAGCGCTTTGAGCCAGATATCCCGGCGGCGGTAGTGGGTCAGTTCGTGGAGCAGAGCGTATTCCAGTTCTTTCGGGGCAAGGGGCTGCTCCGGCAGCAGAAGCGCAGGATGGAACAGCCCAGCCAGCATAGGAGCGGCCAACCCAGGACAGGTCATCAGCCGGGGACGGCGGTCCAGCTCCAATTGGTCGCCCATGGCATTATAGAGCGGGAGGATCGTAGCATCCCTTACCGGGTCGGCCCAGCGCTTCAGGAAACGCCGCAGTCGAAGGTGAGCGATGAGATTCCAGATGAGGATTCCTGCTGCGACCAAAAGCCAGACCGCAGTGACGATTTGAGAAACATAGATCGTAGGCTTTGTTTCTGGCTCAGGTTCAGGGGTACTCTGAGAAGAAGATGTAGAGGAAGAGGTGTTCTCTTCATTGGAAGAACCGGTGGGTGAGACCGGAGATGGCACCGCTTCTTGAAAGGGACGTCCGGCGGTAAAAGGCAGCTCTGAGGGGCGCTCCAAACTGGGGGAGTGAAGCTGAATGGGGGCGTGGACCTGAACATTTGGAAAAGAGAAGGGTAAGGGGATGGCCAGACGCAGGCAGAGCAGCAGCCAGCCCCAGCAGCGCCACCGGGCGGCGTACCGGGAGCGGGTGAGCAGTCCGGTAGCCATCAGGATCAGCCCAACCAGACCGCCGCCCAGGGACAGAGCGCCTAAATAAAATAGAAAATCTGTCATGCCTTGGTGTCCTCCTCCAGCTGGTCCAGCAGGGAGCGCAGCTCATCCAGGTCCTGGCGTTTCAGCCCGGTTCGGGCCAGAGCCGCCACAAAATTTCGGGGAGAGCTGCCGTACAGGCGGGAGAGCACGCTGCGGCTGTCAAAGGCCAAATAATCCTCCTGAGAAACTAAAGGAGTGTAGCGGTTGCTTTTTCCTTCCCGGCGCACCGAGACAAAGCCTTTTTCAGCCAATCGGGCCAGATAGGTGTTTACCGTGTTGCTGGCCCAGCCAAAGTCCTCCAGCGCTTGGTCCAAAGCGGCACGAGGGGTATCGGCGCCCAGCTTCCACAGGGCTTTCATGACTTCCAGTTCGGTGTCGGGCAGACGTTTCATGGTATCATCTCCAATTTACTTCAAATGTAGTTGATAATTATATACTACACTTGTGGTAGATCGCAGTCAAGTTACAGAACGGTGACAGAAAAAAACAAGCCCTGGGCGATACCCAGGACTTGTAAAAAGAACATATTGGTTTAAAGCAGAAGCTGGCCGTTGATCTCCAGACGGAAACTCAGACCCAACTGTTCCGCAGCACGGCGGCACAGCAGCATCCGCTGCAGGAAGATCTCAAAATAGTCCATGACCGCGCACATCTCTGTGTTAATGGACAGGGAGAGGGTGATGGTTTTTGACTCCACATCCAGCAAAACTTCCGAGCGCTCTACCGAGTAGTTGACCCGGTCGTGAATATCAAAGGTGGACATGTCTTTGTTGCGCACACGGCTGCGGCGCACATCGGTCTTGTCCGCCAGAATCAGGGCCGCGGCAATGGCGTTGACCGGAAATGCGGTAGAGTCATCGTGATGGCCGATGGCGGTGATGACAGCTGCCACATCGGAAGGGTCCATGCCCATGTTGTCCAGAATGCGGAAAGCCATGGTAGCACCGCTGATGGCGTGGTCGTGGCGGTTGACCACGTTGCCGATGTCGTGCATGTAGGCGGCGATCTGAGCCAGCTCCACCTCGCGGGGAGTGTACCCAAGCTCAGTCAGGATCTGAGCGGCCACATGAGCGCACTTGCCTACATGGGCAAAGGAGTGCTCCGTAAAGCCCAAAGCTGTGAGAGAAGCGTCGGCCTGTGTGATGTAAGTCCGGATCTCCGGAGAGGAGCGGATCATATCAAAGGTTACTTCCATGGTATCGCTCCTTTTAAATATCGCGGATATCGTAAGGCGTGGTCTGATACACGTAATAGTTCAGCCAGTTGGTATAGAACAGCTGGGCAGCGGAGCGCCAGCGTACCAGGGGAGGCTGTGTGGGATCGTCGTTGGGGAAGTAGTTGTCCGGAACATTGATGTCGATGCCCTTGTTTACATCCCGGAAGTACTCATTGGCCAGGGTGTCGGGATCGTATTCGGGGTGTCCGGTAATAAAGAAGCGGCGGTTATCCTGGCTCTTTACTGCAAAGACACCAGCCTGCTCCGAGACAGCCAGCAGCTGCAGTTCCGGGACAGCCAGAACATCCTCCAGCTTGTTTTCGGTATAGCGGGAGTGAGGAACATAGAAAATATCATCAAAGCCGCGGAACAGGGGGCTGCGCTTGCGTACCACCGTATGGGGGAAGACACCAAAGAGCTTTTTACCCAGGTCATACTTAGGAATATTATAATGGTAGTAGAGACCGGCCTGGGCACCCCAGCAGATATGCAGGGTAGAGTGAACGTGGGTCTTGGTCCATTCCATGATCTCGCACAGCTC
>UMDR01014272.1_pt1 | contig 10010 bp, 6 predicted proteins | sample 1964541 | NCBI WGS metagenome assembly UMDR01 (sample SAMEA4835999, study PRJEB28245) | human gut metagenome | biome: gut microbiome; material: fecal sample | place: Denmark | collected 2008 | reverse complement strand
GCTTAGCAGTTGGTTTTTCTGTGTTTTTCCCTTTGATTTTCTCTTTTGGTGTACTTGTGCTTACTGCTGTTTTCTGCTTGGGAGTCTTTGTTGGTTCTACCGATTTTGTTGATTCCGGTTTCGCCGTCTCCTTTTTTTCTACCGATACCACATCTTCCTCCGAAGCATAGTGTGTATCTTCCTGCTTATTTGTCTTTTGTACTCCCTGTATCATAAGCGCCCCAATGATAACAAAAAACAGTACCACGCAGGCGATAATTCCTTTTTGATTCCACTTCATCTGAAAGCCTCCAAAAAACTTCTTATATGACAGAGTAACAAACAATGGACAAATCTGTCAAGCGTTGGTATAATATCTTGCGATGGTATAAATAATATTAGTAACCATGAGGTTCTTTTGAGATTAATAGGGAAGACGGTGTGAATCCGCCGCAGCCCCCGCTGCCGTATTAGGGGATGGCTTGTACATAAATGTCACTGGCAGATGCCGGGAAGGCGTACAAGATTGGTTAAACCTTCCAGATGAACCTTAAGTCGGAAGACCTGCCTTATGGTGTGAAATGTGACCTTTCGGAGGGAGAGGAAATGTTTTGACTATTCATTCTAGTCATCACAGGTCTGTACGCCCTTTTTTCGGGAATACAAGACTTTTCTTATGTTATCGCAATACCAGAACAAAAATACGCGATACGCGAGAAAGAAGGTTTTTCTATGAAAAACAAAAAGAAACTTTTATCCGTTCTTTTAGTCTTTGTTATGACGGTAAGCGTCTTTCATGGCTATGCAGCAAAAGCAGCGGATACAGTCAAAGTAACACTTCGTCTGGAGCAGGATAATAAAACACTTGTTACACCGGTTGAAGTTACTCTGACAGATGAAGACAAAAAAGATTACGGCATCGGCCTCAGTACCGAAACACTTACCCCGCTTCATGCACTGGCTAAGTATCTTACTGAGAAAAAAGGTGCCACAACAGAAACAATGAAAAATTATATTATGGCAAGTACAAGTCAGTACGGTTTGTATGTTACCGGTATTAATATCGATGGCAAATCTGACGGCAGTGCCTCCTCTGACGCTTTAGACGGCGTAAACTGGCTATATGCTGTAAATAATACAGACCCGGGTGTCGGTATGGGCTCCTATTCATTAAAAAATAATGATGCAGTCACCATCTATGGCCTTTGGGGCGGCGGCACATGGCCAAATAACGTAGAAACAAATTACAGTTATTTTGAAAATAACACCGTGAACACAACAGTTTCCAGCAAAACTACTGTATCACTGAAAGGTGTAGGTTACGACGAGAATTACAGTCCGATTGTTAAGGCAATTAGTAACGCAACTGTTGTAGCAGCAAAATATGAAAATGAAACCAGTACAGCAACCACCGGAAATGCTGTTACGTTAGCACAGACGGATGATAATGGTGTTGCTACTCTTTCCTTTGATAAAGCAGGTACTTATGTACTCTCCGCTTATCGTTTGGACAGCGACGGTAAACACTCCAACATTTCCAGACCATACGGAATCGTGAAAGTGCTTGCTGCAGTTACCGCACCAACAGCAACTCCGACCGCTACGCCAACAGCTGCTCCTACTGCCACACCAACGGCAACTCCTACCGCTACACCAACAGCTGCTCCTACTGCCACACCAACGGCAACTCCTACCGCTACACCAACAGCAACTCCTACCATTAAACCAACGGCATCTCCGGTTCCTACTGTTACACCAGCTCCATCGGATAACAAGGACGTGAAAAAAGCCGCGAAAACACCTACTAAGGTAAAAGTTGTTGTGAAAAAGTCAAAGAAAAAGAAAAAATCCGTAACTGTTTCCTGGAAAAAGGCAGCAAACGCAAAAGGATACCGCATTTTACTTTCCAAGAAAAAGAACGGTAAATACACAAAAGTAACAGATACGAAAAAGACAAAGTATACCTTTAAGAAAACAAAAGGAACATACTATGTAAAACTGAAAGCTTATGTTGTAAAATCTAACAAATCTACTTACAGCAAAGCAACAAAACCAGTAAAATTCAAGGTGAAATAAGATGAAAAGAAAGACATTATTATGTCTGATGCTCACCGCCGCCATCTTCCTCAGTGCTTTTACGACTTTTCGTAATGAACAGGGTATGGATGGTGCCAGCGTGGTATCCTCTGTAACACCGGAGGATACCGCTGACTGCGGTGCTATTTGGACAAACAAATTTTCCACAAAGAGAATCTCATGCAACTCTATCCCGATTATGGGAACAAACGGCATCTATGTCGTAAATTCGAATATACTTTATGAACTGTCTTATGCAAATGGACAGGTTCTCAGACAAACTACTTTAAAAGAAAAAATGAACAGCGTCTGCAACATGCTTCTTGAGGAGCATTTTTTATATATTCCGCTGGCAAATGGCACGATACAATGTGTTGACATCACTTCAATGACAAGTCTATGGCAGAGCGAGTCGTTTGGTGGACAGTCTCTTTCGACTACCTTTTGTCAGGACGGCTATCTCTATGCCGGCACGACAAATGTTTTATCAAATGGTACAACCACCGGTCTCTTCTACTGCCTGAATGCAAAAGATGGCTCAACCGTCTGGACTTATGAAGATAAAGACCATCCGGGCGGTTACTATTGGAGCGGTGCCATTGTCTATGAGGATGCACTTTATTTCACCGGTGATAACGGCATTTTAGTAAGCCACAGTCTCACGGAACCGGTTGTATATGATACCGCTGTTCTGACTACGGCAAACATCCGTGCCGGTCTTACTTACCACAAAGAAACCGACGCCCTTTATACCGTGGCAAAAGACGGTACATTATTTCAGATTCAATGCGGGAATCAAAAGATTACGAAGGTTTCCTCCGGTAAAATTATGAATGGTGCCAAATTTATTACCTGCACCAGCACACCAACTATTTATAACAATCGTTTATATGTTGGATGTATGGCAGACCAATATGGTTATGTCTGTGTCATGGATGCCCTGACTTTAAAACCTATTTATCAGGTAAAGGGATTTCAAAATGCTGAAGTCAAATCTTCTCCTCTTGTTTCAACCCGTGGTTCTTCCACCGGAGAAGTAACGGTCTATTTCTCCATGAATGCTTTGCCGGGTGGTTTGTACGCTTTTAAAGATACAGAAGGAAAAACAAGTGCCTCACTTCACACTTTGTATATTCCACAGGCAAAACAATACTGCCTGTCCAGTATTACAGCCGATGACAAGGGGCGTTTATACTATTCCAACGACAGTGGAACCCTGTTTTGTGTTACGCTTGCCAAAGATATCCCTGCCACAAGTACGCCGACAGTCACAAGCACACCGGCTGCGACAAGTACGCCGCCTGTTTCTAATTCGCTTGCACCGGCGGCTAAAAAGTCTGTGTCAAAACCGAAGAAACCATATAGCGTTAAGATAAAGAAAAGCAAGAAAAAATACAAAGTCACCTGGAAAAAAAAGAGCAAAAAATACCAGACAATTATCTCCTATCGATATGGTAAGGGAAAATGGGAAAAGAAAACAATCAAAAAAAATACGGCAGCAACGATAAAAAAAGGCAAAAAAAGACTGCAAATCCGACTGAGATGCAAAATCAAAAAACAGTCCAAATGGATTTACTCCTCTTATACGAAAACCTTTTCATTTCGTCCCTAATATGCTAAGATAAAAAAAGTCATTGGATTTACAAAAGGGAGGTTTATAGTATGAGTAAAGAACAAGAACAACTACTGCAATGGATTGATGAATCCGATAATATTGTGTTTTTTGGCGGTGCCGGTGTCTCAACAGAAAGTAAAATTCCGGATTTTAGAAGTGTTGATGGATTATATAAACAGAACTACGATTATCCACCGGAAACGATTCTGTCCCATAGTTTTTATATCCGTAACCCGGAAGAATTTTACCGCTTTTACCGAGATAAAATGCTGTTTCCTGACGCCGAGCCTAATGCCGCTCACATTGCTCTTGCCAATTTGGAAAAACAGGGTAAATTAAAAGCAGTCATTACACAAAACATTGATGGTCTGCATCAGAAGGCGGGAAGTAAGGAAGTACTAGAACTCCACGGCTCTGTTTTGCGAAATCACTGCACACACTGTCATAAATTTTATTCTTTAGAAGATATTTTAGCTATGGACGGTGTTCCTCACTGCGAATGTGGCGGCATCATAAAACCGGATGTCGTTCTCTATGAAGAAGGACTTGATATGCCGCTTATGGAACGTGCCATTTCCTATATCCGCGATGCTGATTTGCTGATTATCGGCGGCACATCTTTGGTTGTTTATCCGGCCGCCGGGTTAATTGACTACTATCAGGGCGATAAGCTGGTACTCATTAATAAGGATAAAACTTCAAAGGATAATCGTGCAAATCTTATCCTGCACGAACCAATTGGTGAGGTCTTAAAACCGCTCGCCTGACAAATTATTTCTTAATCTTCATGAAATTGATTTTTGCGGATGCCAGTACATTGCGTGGAAACATCTGGTTTACACCACTTGTTCCACCGTTACCGGTATCCGTTATTTTTTTCGGATAAAGGACAAGAGAAATCTTCTTTTCTTCCTTTCGTTTTTCCTCCATCGCCTCTCCTGCAAGTACAATACTTGGCTTTTCTTTATTGATTAGAGATAAGGTATATGACATGGGCTTTTTCGTTTTGCCATCTGCACGGCAGCCAACAAGTTGAAGCCCATTATGTAAAACTGCACTCTCATCCAAAAGCAGATGCACACCTGCACCGGAGATTTTTTCTTTCTTTTCCTCCACAAGGACAGAATCTGCACTTCCTTCCACCATATAAATGCCCAATGCCGCCTTCATTTTTTTGATACTTGCAAGAGTCTTATCTACCGTTACCTCTTTTGTATGTCTACCGAATAAATTTCCTCCAAATAAAATAACATCCGGCTTTTTCTCATTCACCTTTTCCACCAGAGAATCAAACGCATGAGCAGTCATATCACTTCCTACAAAGCAATTGGAAATATAAACAATGGAAGTATCCTTAACCGGCTCCTTCTTATTCTCCTGTGAAATCACAGTCTCCTCCCACGATATGCACCGGCTTTTCCAGAAAATAACAGCACCGACACACATGGTGACAACAAAAAAGCCAAGAATCAATTTGGTCGGATGATTGAAAAAGCGGTATATTTTCCCGCTGCATCCTGCTTTTTTCCCGATAAAACGAACAATGCCACGCACAAAACACAAAATAGGTGTGAGTATCATAACACTGCCATATATTACAGAATATGCATGCATAATGACGGAAACTACATCCGAAATCATTGCGGATATTCCGGTTTCAAAAAGGAACACAACTATTAAAGAAAAAACATGTAAAAACGCGAAAAAGACCACCGGTACTTTCCCGCGTTTCCACAAATCATAATATCGCAAAATAGAATAAAACCATGCTCCTAATGCATAGCACAACGCAATCACAACTTCTATCATAAAAGCACCCCTTGTCGTATGTTTTACTACACGTGTAGTGTATAATAGAACTGCTTATTTGTCAACCATTATTTGGTTTTGAATTTCTTTGTTTTGCTCCATTTTGAAACGGTTTTCTTTCCGTTTATTACCTGATACGTTCGGATTCGTATATAGTATTTCTTTTTCGTCTTTAACTTTTTAATCGTCCGGCTTTGTTTCTTCTTACCGGGAATCGTAATCGTCTTTTTCCCTTTTTTGAAAGATGCCGACGTGCTATATTGAATCTGATATCCGGTAATTGACTGTGCTGACTTCTTCCAGCTTACCGATACTTTTTTCTTGCCTGCTTTCACCTTTTTGATAACCGGTGCTTTCAGAACAGCCTGCTTGGGATTCTTGTTTGTATTTGCCGGTGCTGTCGTCGGTTTTGCGTTGGAAGCCGGCGTTTTCACAGGTGTTCCCGAAGTTTTCTGTGTCGGTGTTGGAATTGGTGTTGGTGTTGTCTTTGGTACCGGAGTAGGGGGAGGTGTTACCAGCGGCGTCGGCGTTGGTTTCGGTTTCGGTGTTGGTGTTGGAATCACAAGATTTTCCGGCACTTTTCCTATTTTTACATCCGTGTAATCACTGTACAAATACCGGTCTGTTTTATTTGCTGTTAACCAGTCTGCCTGCTCTTTTGTTGCCGTATAAATCGTCGATGGATTGTGCATTTCATAGAAGATGTAAGTATCCCATGTTTCCAGTTTTGTTCCATCAAAGCCGGTTCCAAGTCCAATCGCCACTAAATTTGTACAATTATAAAATGCCTGCCCGCCAATCGTTTGTATCCGGTCCGGAACTTCCACCTTCACAAGTCCGGTACAGTACGAAAATGTATATTCCGGTATGGAGGTCATCGATTTCAAATCTGGTAATTCGGTAAATGACGTACAACCGGAAAATACTGAGCCTGCCATTGATTGTAAATTCTCTGACATCGTAACTTTATCCGCTTTCAGACTGGTACAATTACTAAATGCCCCATATCCGATTTTCTTAATCTGAGACGGAATTACAATCTGCTCTAAAGCAGAACAACCACTGAACGTATATGGCGGAATTTCTTCTATATTAACCGCCTTTGATAAATCAACAGAAACCAACGAAGTACAATTTTGGAATTCACTACCTCCAAGTTTTTGTAAACCTGCTCCGAGAACAACCGATGTCAGTTTTTCACAATCCTCGAAAGCTCCTTCTGTTGCCAAATTGGTTATTCCAAGGATTTTAACAGAATCCGGAATCACAACCTGTTCCAATTCACTTCCCTGAAAAGCCTGATACCCAATCTGCGTCAAACCGTTCGGAAGTGATATACTCCGAATGGCACATCCCTTAAATGCCTGCCCATCAATACAAATTAATTTCGACGGAAGTGAAATTGATGTTAAATTTGTTGTTTCTCCAAATGCACTGTTTCCAATAAATGTTACGTTATCCGGAATATGAACTGAAGTTAATGCACTGCAGTCCTTAAACATAGTCCCTGGAACTGCCGTCCAGCTATCCGGAATCGTAAATGAACGTAAAGACTTACATCCCCAGAACAAACCGCCGGAATACTTATCCTCATCATTCTCATAACGGTTTGTGCCATCATAATCCTCTGCGGATACTGTAAATTTCCCATCTTCCGGGAACACAACATGGTCTAACTTTTCACAGTCCATAAACGCATTCGATGCAATATGCTGTACAGATTTTGGAATATTAATACTTTTCAAATTTTTACATCCTGCAAATGCACTGCAGCCAATAAAGGTTAAGCCCTCCGGAAGTGTTACCGTATCAATCGTACACTCACGGAATGCCCTCGAACCTATATAGGTAAGATTTGGTGTCTTATCTTTTCCAATCGGCAGTTCAGTCAACTCCGAACAGTTTGCAAATACATCTTTATATACGGTTTTTAATTCCTCCGGATATTTTAGCGTAAACTTAGACATTTTAGAACAATTATTAAATGCCATTTCTCCCAAATAAGTTAATTTTCCTTTTATCGTAACACTTGTAAGGGCTTTACAACCGCCAAATGCCAGTCGCGGTAATGTTGTAATCTTCTCCGGAAGTTCAATCGTGGTTAAACTTTCGCAGCGGTTAAACGCATGATATCCCAGTGACGCAACATTGCCCCATTCAATTGTTTTTAGCTGGGTCAACCCCTCACACAAATGTGAGGGTACTTTTGTAACGCCGGACTCAAATGTGATTTTTTCAATTGCATCTCCGGCAAGACAGGCACCATCATTTTTCTGGTCCACTTCTTTGTCATCATCCAGTGGATATGTGTCGTAAATCGATGTTGTACCTTCTGGAATTGATATCTCATTTAACGAATCACACTCATAGAAAATGTATTTCCCAAGCTGACAATTTGTAGGAAGTTTCACTGAAGAAAGCACACTGCATCCATAAAAAGCATAATTATCAATTTCCAAAACACCTTTCGGAATATTTATGGACGTAATTGTCGTGTTATCCCGAAACGCATTCTGTCCAATAACAGTAACATTATAACTTGCCCCATCCCAATCAATCCGAGAAGGTATTGTTACACTTTGTGATATTCCTGTATATTTTTGCAATGTTGCTGTTTTTGTTTCCTGTGTTAATTGATAGGAAAAATCACCTTCTGAGTAATTAACTGTGTCTGCTTTTGATGACTGCTCCATAAACCCTATGGAGAAAAAGAATGTCAGCATAAAAAGCATGCTAACGATGAAACATTTCCTTCCTTTACAAACTTTATCATTCACCTTAACCATCTCCTTTCTTAATTTCATATAAATCCGTTTCATTATACTGAATTAAGCATAAAATGGTAAGGTTACAAATGTCTCATGTTCGCTTTTTGGCTGACATTCCTGCAATTTTAGTTATAGTTAAATTTCAATTTATTTAATGATACATATTTGGTCTGACTCCGCTCACCATTCAGAATCTGAATGTTAAAGCCGACGCCCTCTTCCAGTTTGTGTGGCATGGAACCATTATATTCTGTTAAATCAAATACCGTGTGTTTCTTCGAACCAATCAACTTATAGTTTCCTTTATCTAAAATATCTGAATCACTGTAGCCATTCAGCGCCTCAGCAGAAACAAAGGCACATTTCTGATAATCCCCCTCAAAATCTAGTTCTGTTCCGGAAGCATCATATACACCAAATTGAATCTCAAATGAGGTGACATCCTGTATACGAATTCCCTTTTTTAACAAATACCGGCTGAAATCAATCGCAATCATACAACTAACTTCCTCATCGTATTCATTTTCAAAAAGCATCAGACCATCGAGTTTATTTACGCCACTCTCGACAAGACCACTGCCAAGATTCATGTAACCAATAATGTCTTTATCCTCCAAATCCGCAACCAATACTTTCGGTTCCGCAACCGTTTCCTGTCTAACCGTTTTTTCCCGGAAATGCTCCGGCCATTCATCTTCTGACAGCAGCAACTCCATTTTTAAAAGAATCAATTTACGAATCCTGCTAAATTCGCCATTCGTAAACTGAATGTTAATCCCCACTGCATCGTGAAGCTCATGATCCGAAAGAGAAACTCCATCTGCTTTGTATCCATTGTAATCCGTGAGCTTGATTTTTGTAATTTCCTTTGAACCAATAACCTTATAATTTGTCGTTGGTAAAATATCCGAATTACTGTAACCATTTAATTCATCCTCAGAAACAAGTGCACATTTTTCATATTCAATGGAAAAATCAATTTCTTCCTCATTTTCATCATACGCAGCCGCCACCAAATGAATTTCCTGAACATCCTCAATTGCAATTCCCATATGTTCCACATACTCTCTTAATTCAATCGCATACATCGGATACAGGCCCGGTTCAAATTCTGCCAAATACTCAATGCCTTTTGCCGTCACCGAAACGCCGTCCTCCTCAAGCCCATGTCCATAATTAATATACGCTTTCAGCATAGGATCTGCCAAATCAACAACCCACTTTTTCACTTTATCCATAGCAACCTCCATTCTGAAGCCCCTGCTCCCATCAAAATAATGTTACTATTATCATACCACATTACAGCTAAAGAAACAAAGTTTTTCTGCCTTACCAGACAGCTAAATCACTTTACTTTCCCCCTCTATCTGAGAAGGACGCACAAAATAAACAAGCATACAGGCAAAAATAATTCCAAATAAAATAGGAAAACCATAAGCCCGTACAATACCTTTTATTTTTCCTTTTTTCAATTGTTTCAAATATCTCATCCCCTTGCATATTCTGCCGCATGAAACAGAAAGTATAAACCTAATATACCATTTTTCCAAAAGTATATATACTTATTTGTTAAAAAAAGAAATCCCCCGCACACAGCGAGGGAATAAAAAACGGAGACGATGGGATTCGAACCCATGTGCCCGTGAAGGCAAAACGATTTCGAGTCGTTCTCGTTATGACCACTTCGATACGTCTCCACATTTATCTCAACATCAGAACCTCGGAAAAAGGAGAGAACTGAGGGAGAGAACAGCAAAAAATAT
>UMDR01026460.1_pt1 | contig 10045 bp, 9 predicted proteins | sample 1964541 | NCBI WGS metagenome assembly UMDR01 (sample SAMEA4835999, study PRJEB28245) | human gut metagenome | biome: gut microbiome; material: fecal sample | place: Denmark | collected 2008 | reverse complement strand
AACTCTTTAAGCGTCTCTCACGCTTTAGAAAGCTTCTTCTTTGGCAATTCATCTGCTTTATAAGGAAGCTTTGCTGTCTCTATCCTTCAAACAAATCACCTATTATATATTTGCCCCACTTTACATTTGACAGCATGTCCTGATTATCAACCACATAATCAAACGCAACGAAGTATTCATCTCCATCTTCAGTCTCCAAGTCTATTAATGCATCCAGTAAACCCTGATTGCTCCATTTACTCTCAACTACAAGTTCATTGTCAAAAAAAGCTGATTAACTAATTTCTGGAAGTGAAGTCCTGCACCGATATCCTCTGTCCATAAATATCTCATATCACAACTCCTCTTCCAGTATTATCCTGTTATTATCAAACTTCAGCACCTTAAAGCTCTTATCAGATACATTGAGTCCGTCACAATTTCGTAGAAAAAGCATATACTGATTAGACAACTCAAAATTAATGAATCTCCTGACATCATCATTAATCATACAATCTGCATTATCTATCACAATAAAACTATCTCTACACTGTTTGATTGTTTCTAAAAAATTATCTGATTTGTAGTTAAACAGCTTGATTGCTTTGTATTCGTCTGTCAACCTTATATCTTCAAGCATTTCATAAAGTACTGTTTTTCCGGTACCGCTATCTCCACCAACAAGAGTAATCCTGTCATCAAATGTCAAATCATATGAAAATGGAGCTGCCTTAAATGTTATATTCTTATAAATCATTTGCTTCTCTCCTTGCATACTCCTTACTCCACTAGGCATTATATCCTCTGCTACCGATAACTATATCAGAATCATTAAATCTGATTTTGGCATCATCCGGAATATCAAAAAGCGTTGGTCTTGACATATAAATCTTAATATTATTCATAGTAAAAATGATTCTAAGAACATTCGGTCCACATTCCTCAACATTTACCACCTTATCGGGATGCTTCACAATATTAAGCAATGTCTTGCAGCCTGATGATAAATTTCGGATTGTACCTAAGCCATATTTTGTTTCTATATGCTTGTCTGGTGTTAGCTTCGCTTCATCCACTTGTTGAATCAAATCAATTTCTTTTTGTGACATATCTTCATTGCCTGTATTCAAGTTGAAGTACAAGTCATTGTAAAAAATCCAGTCTTTTGAATCTTTCCTCTCCGTATATATATCTATCATTACAATGTTCTCCTTCTGCAATATATGTTTAGCATCTGATTTTCCATATCTTACCTGGATAAGGCTTTGAATCAAATTTTCATATAGATATATTCCAGTATACCACACATAAATAAACGGCCCCAGAAGATCTCTTAAAATCTCCTGGAGCCTTCTTCATTTCCTATTGAAAAATAAATCCTTCTATATTTTATTTTTTAAAAAAATTATTCAAACTCAATAGTTCCTGGTGGCTTACTGGTCAAATCATAGAATACTCTATTGACTCCCTTTACCTCATTTATAATTCTGCTCATCACTGTCTGAAGTACCTCAAACGGTATCTCGGCTGCTTCGGCTGTCATGAAGTCTACAGTGCGGACTGCACGGACTGCAACGGCATAATCATATGTTCTCTCATCACCCATGACACCTACTGAACGCATGTTGGTAAGGGCTGCAAAGTACTGATTTGGCATCCATGATGGTTCCTCGCCGTGGGCCTCTTTGTACTCTTTTGCTGCCTTTTCCACTTCGCTTCTATAAATCCAGTCTGCATCCTGGACAATGCGTACCTTTTCGGCTGTGACTTCGCCGATGATACGGATTCCAAGGCCTGGGCCTGGGAATGGCTGACGGAATACGAGATAATCAGGTAATCCGAGCTCTAGTCCTACCTTGCGGACCTCGTCCTTGAAGAGGTTTCTGAGTGGCTCCACGATATCCTTGAAATCGACATGCTCCGGGAGACCTCCTACGTTGTGGTGTGATTTGATGACTGCAGATTCTCCGCCGAGTCCACTCTCCACTACGTCCGGATAGATGGTTCCCTGCGCAAGGAAGTCAACCTTTCCGATTTTCTTGGCTTCTTCCTCGAATACACGGATGAATTCCTCACCGATGATTTTACGCTTGCGCTCAGGCTCTGTGACGCCTGCAAGCTTGCTGTAGTAGCGCTCCTGTGCGTTGACGCTGACAAAGTTGATGTCGAACGAACCGCCTTTGCCGAATACGCCCTCTACCTCATCGCCCTCGTTCTTGCGGAGAAGTCCGTGGTCTACGAATACGCAGGTGAGCTGCTTGCCGATTGCCTTGGCAAGGAGTGCTGCGAGCACTGATGAGTCTACTCCACCAGAAAGTGCAAGGAGCACTTTGCCGTCACCGACCTGCTCTCTGATTTCGTCGATTGTGTTTTTGACGAATGAATCCATCTTCCATGTGCCTGCACATCCACATACGCCACGGACGAAATTGTAAATCATCTGTGTTCCGTTCTTGGTGTGAAGTACCTCCGGATGGAACTGTACTGCATATAATTTCTTCTCAACATTCTGTGTTGCGGCTATTGGACAGTCTGCAGTGTGCGCAACTACCTCAAAGCCCGGTGCAGCCTCTGCAATTCTGTCGAAATGACTCATCCAGCATACTGATTCTGATGGCAGATCCTTGAACATCACGCCGTTTGCAGAATATGTGATTTCTGTCTTTCCATACTCTCCAACCTCCGGTGTGATTACCTTTCCGCCTAATTTATGCATCATAAGCTGTGCACCATAGCAGATGCCAAGCACCGGTATTCCCAGCTCAAACAGCTCTTTTTGGTATGATGGAGAATCCTCTTCATAACAGCTGTTTGGACCTCCTGTAAGGATGATGCCCTTTGGATTCATTTCTTTGATTTTCTCAATGTCTATTTTGTATGAGTAAATCTCACAGTACACGTTGCACTCGCGGACACGGCGCGCAACAAGCTGATTGTACTGACCACCAAAGTCTATGACTATGACCTTTTCCTGATCCATGTTTTCCTCCTAATTGTTTATTCGCTATGCTGCTGTTTTACAATCTTTGAAACGTCACGTAATTGCTGTTTGCCACACTGTGGTGTAAACAATAACAAAAACATAACATATGTTATCTGCTGCCATCTCATTGATTACGTAAAAGCAACATGTATTCTTATGTCATTATAGATTACGGAGTGCTTATCTGCAAGCGATTTTGTTAAATTTCTGTTTTGATTTTATGTGCAATTACGTTATAATGAATTATAAACACTTTTATAGGCTGGGAGGTTTCATCATGAGTTTTAAAATAATCACTATAAGCCGAGAGTTTGGCAGTGGCGGTCGCTTTATCGGCGAGCAGATTGCTCAAAAATGCGGCATTGAGTTTTACGATAAAAAAATAATTGAGCATGTGGCAAAGGAGCTCGGTATCTCTGAGCAGATTGTCGCAAACCAGGGCGAATATGCACCTGCCGGAAGTATTTTTTCATATGCATTTGTGGGGCGCGACATCACAGGAGTTTCTCTTTCCGACCAGATTTTCAATATTCAGCAGAAGCTCATCAAGGATATTGCGCAAAAAGAGCCATGCGTTATTGTGGGACGTTGCGCAGACTACATTCTTTCTGACAGGGATGATGTGCTGAATGTTTTTATAGAGGGAAATAAGCCTGAGAAGGCTGCAAGAATAAAAAAGCTCTACCATAAGAGCGATGACGAGGTCAAAAAGCTGCTAAAGGATGTCGATAAGAAGCGCTCGGTAAATTACCGATACTTCACCGACAAGGAGTGGGGCAACAGAAAAAATTATGACCTGGTGCTAAACAGCTCTGTGCTTGGATACGATAAATGTATTGAGCTCATCGCATCCGCATATGCTTAATTCACTTAAGATACATCTTTCCTGCGGTTAAGAAACCGTTTTCTTATTTTATTACGAAAAACGTAAATAGAATTACAACCTGTGTGTAATATTAAAAATACTCCCGCATAAACTGTAACAACAGAATATGCAGGAGTATTTTTTGAAATCATATATTGAGACAAGGGCGGTGGAAATCGCCAACTACATAGTTGAAAACAATGCCACGGTGCGTCAGGCTGCAAAGCAGTTTGGCATCAGCAAATCCACTGTGCACAAGGATATCACGGATGCTGACAGGCTGCTTCGCATAGACCCGGAGCTTGCCGCAAAGGCGCGTCACATTCTCGATATCAACAAGTCCGAACGCCATATCCGCGGCGGACTTGCCACCAGAGAGAAGTATCTGCATCTGCCTCATGTGCATGCCGGCTGAGTGTATATTCCCTCCGGATATTTTCATGTTCCGGATGTTTCCTGTGTCACATGACTTGTGAGCACACCGTACAGCCACTTGCCCTCATCGCTTAAATCCTCATAGATAAAGCCGCTTGTCTTATCGCAGGCAGGTGTTAGAAGCGCTGATTTTTCGTCCTTATTGGACAGATTCCAGCACACATAGCTGATGCCATAGCTGTCAAGCAGGCTGATCCAGCTGTTTGCGGAATCTATGTCCACCTGACCGTTTCCGTCGGCGCTGCAGATGCCAAACTCTGATACAAATATCGGCAATCCGGCGTCTGCCGCCGATTTTAGCTTGTTTTGCAAGTCCTCCTTGTGGGTTGCGGCATAGAAATGCAGTGTATACATGATATTATCATAGCCTGTGACAGGGTCCTTGACTGCCTCATCCACATCCTGGCTCCAATTAGGTGTGCCTATCAGTATGACTGCATCCTTGTCGTAGCTTCTGATTGACGGAATGACCTCGCTGGCATAAAACTTCACATCTCCCCAGGTCGCACCTTTGCACGGCTCATTGCAAATCTCGTAAATCACGTTGTTGTATGAGGCATACTGCTGTGCCATTTTGGCAAAAAATGTCTTTGCCACATCACTGTAGCGGTTTGGATTGCCCTCGTTTAGCACATGCCAGTCGATGATGACATACATGTCGTTGTTTAGTGCGTACTGCACGCCGTTTTGCACAAGTGTCTCAAGCTGCTGCCTGTCACCATCTGTGCAGTAGCCACCGCTTTCGTAAGTGTACATGGCGAGCCTTACCACATTTGCTCCAAAGCTTTTCAGCGTGGCAAAGCAATCATTGGTCACATACTGTGGATACCACGCAAGACCGTGTGTGCTGACTCCGCGAAGCTGCACCTCGTTGTTATTTTGATCAACGAGCTTGCTGCCCTCCACATGCAGCTTACCGTTTACTGACGGACAGGCAAGAACTGAGCTCTCCTGTCCGTTTTCTGTGGTGAGCTGCTCTGTGTCAGCCACATTCTGATTTTCTGTACTGATTTCTGTACTGCTTTGCGTACTGTCCTCAGTATTATTTTCTGCAGAATTCACCGACTCAGTGGCTTTCTCATCCGTCTGTGATTCTGTCTCCTTGTTGCCCTTGTTACCACATCCTGTAAAAATCCCAAGCACCAGCACTGCAACCAATACCAATGCTATATATTTCTTCATATTGTTATACTGTCTGACTGATTACTGAATTGATGTAACCTTGTAGTCCTCAGCCTCTACAGTCTCCTTTAATTTCTCATCGGAAATGTCAGAGCTTAATGTCACTACTGCAGTTCCGCTCTCATGGCTTACTGCTGCCTCACTAACTGCATCAAGCGCCTCGAGTGCCTTCTTTACTCTTGCCTCGCAGTGGCCGCACATCATTCCTTCGATATTCATTGTCTTTGTCATTGATTTTTCCTCACTTTCATTTGGTTTATTTGTTTTGTTTTTTCTATCTGGTGTTGCTTTTCTGTCATGCTTAGGATCATACACCCTGCACAGATTCAGCCGCAGGGCATTGGTAACAACGCAGAAGCTCGACAGACTCATCGCCGCCGCTCCAAACATCGGATTGAGCTTCCATCCTAATAAAGGATACCACAAACCGGCCGCAAGTGGAATACCTATTACATTATAGAAAAATGCCCAGAACAGATTTTCGTGTATATTTGTCAATGTAGCACGGCTTAACCGCACTGCTGCTGGTACATCTATCAGGCGGCTCTTCATCAGGACAACATCCGCTGCATCTATTGCCACATCACTTCCCGCGCCGATTGCAATTCCAATATCCGCACGTGTGAGCGCCGGTGCATCATTGATTCCGTCACCAACCATGGCTACCCTGCCCTGTTTTTTTAGCTTCCTTATGACAGCCTCCTTACCATCCGGAAGCACACCTGCGATGACTTCATCCACTCCCGCCTGCTTTCCAATGGCATTGGCAGTCTGCTCGTTGTCACCGGTGAGCATAACAACTCTGATACCCATATTTTTAAGCTGTCTGACAGCTTCCGGACTGTCCTCCTTTATTGTATCTGCAACGGCTATGATACCGCAAAGCCTGTCATCCGCGGCAAAGAACAGAGGAGTTTTTCCTTCCTTTGAAAATTCGACAGCTTTCGCGCGCATATCATCTGACACTTTTACAAATTTGCTGACAAAAGCAAGATTTCCTGCTTTTATCATTTTGCCTGCAAGTATTGCAGTCAGACCATTTCCTACAACAGCGCTAAAATCCGTCACCTCTGCAACAGCGATTTCATCCGTTTTAGCGCGCTCCATAATGGCTTTTGCAAGCGGATGCTCGCTCTTGGCCTCGACTGATGCAGCTATTGCAAGAAGCTTCCTTGACCACAGTGCTTTATCTGTTGATGAGTACGGGGTTAAATCGTCTGCCTTACGATGACACTCACCGGCATGCTTGCCGATTTCCTCAAAAAATGTCTCATCCGGCACGATATCCGTCACCTTCGGCTCACCGCTTGTTATGGTGCCTGTCTTATCAAGAGCCACAATCTGTGTGCGGCCTGTTGCCTCAAGGCTTGCTGCTGTCTTGAAGAGTATACCGCTCTTTGCGCCCTTGCCGTTTCCTACCATTATCGCAACAGGAGTTGCCAGTCCAAGTGCACACGGACAGCTTATCACGAGCACCGAAATGCCTCTGGCAAGCGCAAAGCCCACGGTCTCACCGGCTATAAGCCATGCTATTATTGTAATGATTGCAATTGTAATAACCGCCGGCACAAATACTCCCGATACCCTGTCAGCAATTTTTGCAATAGGTGCCTTTGTCGCTGCGGCATCAGAAACCATCTGTATAATCTGTGAGAGTGTGGTGTCTTCGCCTACTCTGGTTGCGCGGCATTTTATAAAGCCTGACTGGTTCACTGTGGCAGCGCTTACTGCATCTTTCGGCTGCTTATCCACAGGGATGCTCTCTCCTGTGAGTGCCGATTCGTTGACAGCGGTTGTTCCATCTATTATTTCACCGTCCACAGGGATATTTTCACCCGGTCTGACCACGAAAATATCGCCCTTTTTCACTGCATCCACAGAAATTTCCTGCTCCACGCCATTCCTTACAACGGTTGCTGTCTTTGGGGCAAGCTGCATCAGGCTCTTTAAAGCGTCTGTTGTTTTGCCCTTTGAGTGCGCTTCAAGCATTTTTCCGACAGTAATCAGTGCCAAAATCATGGCTGCGGATTCAAAATAAAACTCATGCATATATGACATGACCGCATCCATATCGCCATTCACCTGCGCAGCTGTCATGGCAAAAAGTGCATACACGCTGTATCCAAACGATGCCGCAGATCCAAGCGCAACAAGCGTATCCATGTTGGGAGCGCCGTGAATCAAGCCCTTAAAGCCGCTGATAAAAAACTTCTGGTTTATGACCATTACCGCCACTGTAAGCAGAAGCTGCAAAAGCCCCATAGCCACATGGTTTCCATTGAAAAACTCAGGCAACGGCCAGCCCCACATCATATGTCCCATGGAAAAATACATGAGAACAACTAAGAATATGAGCGATGCTATAAGCCTGTTTACAAGCTTCGGTGTCTCCCTGTCTACAAGCGCATCCTGCGCTGCCTTTAGCTGCTCTAAGCTGTTATTCGCTTTGTCATTTTCTGATTCTGTTGCTGTGCCTTTGGGACTCGCTCCATAGCCCGCCTGCTCTACTGCCTCCACTATCTGCGCATCTGTCGCGCTTCCCTCGACTCCCATCGAGTTGGTCAAAAGGCTGACAGAGCAGCTCGTCACACCATCAACCTTAGAGACCGCCTTTTCCACTCTGGCAGAGCATGCCGCACAGCTCATTCCTGTAACTGTATATTGCTTCATACTGTCTGTATTTCCTTCTTTCTACTATTCGAATCTAACTATTCAGAAGCCTTTTCTAAAATCTCTCAATTCCTGTCACCTTGAAATCCAGTCTTTCTATGGCAAATGTGATTTCCTCATCGCTTAGCTCTCTGGTTGCCTCAACATGTGCCACTCCATGCTTTAAATCCACATTTGCCGATACTCCGCTCATCTTCTGAAGCGAGCGTGTGACTGAGTTCTTGCAGTTCATGCAGTGCATTCCGTCTATGTGCACATCTGCTCTCGTGACTATCTCGCCTGTAAGCTGTACTGTGGCTTCCTCGTCCTCCTTCATGGCTCCACCGCCACAGCAGGCGCCCTCGCCCTTTGAATGCTTTATTGTCTCCTTTAAGCCCACAATCACCAGAGCGGCAATTATTGCTATTATTAATATTGTGATTATTGTACTCATTTTTATACCTGCCTTCTTATAATACTACTTCATAAGCTTCTGCAGTGTGTTCAAAAGCTCATCTATTGTCTCATCCTTGCCGGCTCTTATGTCATCTGCCACACACGTCTTTATATGATTGGCCAAAAGGACTTTATTGAAGCTGTTGAGCGCGGCATTTGCGGCCGCCACCTGTGTGATGATGTCAGGGCAGTACCAATCCTCATCCAGCATACGCTTGATTCCACGGATCTGCCCCTCTATACGGCTAAGTCTGTTGATGAGATCCTTATATTCCTTCTCTGACCGCTCTTTTTTGCGGTTGCAGCAACAGCATTTGGTTTCTTTTTCTGCCATGGGTGCCTCCCTTCTTTCTTCATTCCACATTTGTTGTATATGTCTAACCATACCCCTTATGGGTATCTGTCTTCAAGAGCATTATATACCCCAGTGGGGTATATTGCAAGGGCAGATTTCCTTATTGAGAAATTTTCATGTTATACCATACTCGTATAATATCTCATATGAATATATACAACGAAAAAGCCGGTACATCATGCTTCCATGAATGTACCGGCTTTAAATACTTAGCAGTCCGTACGGGAATCGAACCCGTGTTTCCGCCGTGAGAGGGCGGCGTCTTAACCGCTTGACCAACGAACCGTGTATTATAATATCATGGTCAAACGAATAATGCAAGTACTTTTTTTAATTTTTTTTAAAATTTTTTCCGATCTCTTTACCTTGAACATTATCCCTTTAAATGCTTCTGGCTTTAATTCCATTTTCGTCCCTATGTATGCTCTGTGATAATCTATTATATTCCGGCTCCTTATCTCAAAGCACGCGTTCTTATCCTCATATTTTATTTATACGTTTTCCTCTTGAATAAGATTATACACCTCTTTGGTCACACAACGGTCACACGGAGCCCTTTTCCACGGATTTTGTAAAAAGTATACATTGAAAATGCCGAAAACTGTATAATTTTAGACAATTTTCGGCATTTGCGTATTTTTTGTTCGTTATAATCAACTATTATTTATTATATTTTTTGTATATCTTTTCAAAAGCAGGCATAGAGCGTTTTATCATTTCCCACAAAATCTATCAGGGCTGTTTTGGAAATTTTCCCTCATAATAATATTCTTCATTTTTCTACATTAGCTTTAATGTTTTTTATAATTCCATACGTTCTACACCTATATAACTCTCACCGTAATTTCTATTGCAACTCTAACATTATCGTTATCATTACTGCCCCTTCACTATGAGGTGCTAATATACCGTATTTAATCTGAGACCAGTGGTATCCTTACCTTGCTGACTTCATCCCCGAATATATAATATGCATCACCCGGTTCGATTTTCTTTTGATTCTTTCTCTTTATAGCCAGCGGTATATCCACTATCTTGCAATTATCCAGGTTATCAAAAAACAGTATGCTTTTAGTCTCCTTCATCATTTTATATATATCAGGCGAACCATATGCTATCTGTGCATTTGGTACTGCCCCAA
>UMDR01020979.1_pt1 | contig 10073 bp, 10 predicted proteins | sample 1964541 | NCBI WGS metagenome assembly UMDR01 (sample SAMEA4835999, study PRJEB28245) | human gut metagenome | biome: gut microbiome; material: fecal sample | place: Denmark | collected 2008 | reverse complement strand
AAATCATTGACAGATAAGTCGTATGCTTTTATATCTCCACTACCAGATACGGAATAGCGGGCTTCGTCCGCCTTACCTTTCAAGGTGATGTCTCCAGAGCCTGAAACCTTGCTGGTAAGATTCTTGCAGTCCAAATCTTCAAAAACCAGATCGCCGGAGCCGGATACCGAGAACTCACCTAATCGTAATTTCACGTTATGTGGGAACTTTACGTCGCTGGAGCCGGAAATCTTGATTTCCAGTTGATCCTCGGAAAAAAGCGTTCTGCGCCTCAAAATCCATCGGGCCGGAAGTCTTTAAGTATTTCAGAGTCTTCGAGCTTCCTTCGATTACATACTGGGTCGGTTTGATACGGGTCCCGTCTTGTATGCGGATAGCTAACCGTCCGTTATTGGATTTGATCGAGAGGAGTGGGAATAGATTCTCGTCGATCGTAATTTTCAAGGAAGCGCTTCGTCCATGCGTATATTTGAATACCGGGAATTTCTTGTTGCTTCTATTTCCCCAAAAATTATTGCCGGAATATTCTATATTTCCACCCAGTTCGATCTCGCTATAGTTATCTACCGATATCTCTTTCGTAATTATATTCCCATTTCCTTCTACTTTACTAGCCTCTGCCATGAAGGCACAAAAGATGAGGGCTATTACCGCTACTAATTTTGTTTTCATCGTTCGTATGTATTAAATGTTTATTTGACTTTGCTGATCGAGCCAGAACCCATGATAGACTTACTGATCTCCGGATCTCCTTTATAATGGATCTCGCCACTACCTACGATATTAGCATCCAAGATTTGCGTGGCGTATACGCTGATCTCGCCGCTGCTGGCGATATTACACTCTGCTTTACGTGCTTGGCAGTCAAAGGCTTTAATCTCACCACTTCCCGCTACATTGAATGAGGCACGATCTACGGTTCCTATTACCTCGATTTCCCCGCTGCTGGCGAGGCTGCAAGATAGGTTGTCCAGCTGTATATCCTTGGCGATGATATTTCCGCTACCGGCCATGTTACATTCAAGCTTGTAACCTTTTACGGGGCCTCTCAACTCAACGTTTCCACTACCGGCCATATTGATCTCCATCCGGTTTACTTTCGTCGGTTTGCTGATAATGAAACTGCCGGAACCTACCGTATTCAACTCTTTTAGTTCCTTGGAGTTGGATTTTATCTTGTAGACGGTCGGCCTCAAGTCGTAGGAGTTATTATTAAAACCTTTCTTGATAGATTTCGGATAGATCTTTAACGTACCGCCTTCTACTTCGGTCACGAGGTAATCAAATAAGTTCTCATCGATCGTTACGGATAGATAAGGCGCTTTATCCGACTGTTCATACTCGAAATCAGCGGAGCCGACGAACGTAATCTCGTCGTAATCGCTAATCTTTATCTCCCGGGTTTCCGGATTTCCATTTCCATCGATACGTCGGTCGGCGGCGAATCCGCAAACCGCGATCATCTGTATGCAGAATATAAAAAGTGATACTCTCGTCTTCATCGTCTTTGATTTTTTAGGTTCTTTTCTTAATAGACGAGTGCGGGTTATAAAGGGTTGCAGAAACAGATGATTTTTTTAATTTTGCATCAAGTTAGATTTAAACATAAGGAATATGAAGACACTTATACACACGGACAAGGAACAGATCGAATCGATTATCCGTCAGAGCGATGTTTGCTTTGTGGGCATGGCGGATACAGATGGAACGCCTTATGTATTACCGATGAATTTCGGTTATAAGGATGGCGTGATTTATTTACACTCGGCGCAGGATGGACGAAGCATCTCTATATTGGAACGTAATCCGAAAGTCTGTATTACGTTTAGTATTGACCATGCCTTGGTTTTCCAGCACCCGGAGGTAGCTTGTAGCTACCGTATGCGTTCGAAGAGCGTGATCGCTTGGGGAAAGGTCGCTTACGAGGAGGATTTCGACAAGAAGGTGGAAGCCTTGGATATTATCATGAGGCAATATTCCGATAAGACGTTCCGTTATAGCGATCCGGCGGTCCGTAACGTGAAGATTTGGACGGTAGATATAGACGAGGTCAGCTGTAAGGAATTTGGCGCTCCTCATAAGAAATCTTATTAAATCAATAAATGATATGAAAAAACTACTTCTTTTATTCGTTCTATGTCTTTGTTTTCCGGTGGTTGACAAGGCTTGTACCTCCATTATAATCACTGGAAAGGCTACTCCCGACGGGCGTCCGTTGATGTGGAAACACCGGGATACCGGCGCTCCGTATAACCATATCGGTTATTTTGACGAAGGTGGCTATCGTTTTCTGGGGCTGGTAAATAGCGATGATCCGGAGGGAGCCGTGTGGACCGGAAGCAATGAGACGGGCTTCTCTATCATGAATACGGCTTCTTATAACTTGAAAGACGATGATATAAAGGAGATGGATCAAGAGGGAAACTTGATGCGAAAAGCCTTGAGAGTCTGTAAGACGGTGCAGGATTTCGAGCATTTCTTGGATACCTTGCCTCGCCCGATGCGTGTGGAGGCTAATTTCGGAGTGATCGATGCTTATGGTGGCGCGGCTTATTATGAGACGAATAATGAGCGATATTATAAGAAAGACGCGAATGATCCAAATCTGGCGCCGGAAGGTTACTTGATTTATACGAATTTCTCTTTCGAGGGGCGTACGGATGAAGGCAAAGGGTATGTACGTTATGAGAACGCGAAAAAGATCTTTAAGGAAATGCGGGACGGAGGATTTACTCCTCAGCGTATCTTTCAACAGGCTTCCCGCTCTTTTTATAATAGCTTGCTGGATATCGATTTGATGGACAAAGAGCAAAGTCCGAACAATCGTACGGGTTGGTTTGTGGAGCAGGATTTCATCCCTCGTCTGGAAAGTACGGCCTCTATCGTAATCCAAGGCGTGAGATCCGGCATGAATCCGGAATTGACAACGATGTGGACTGCCTTGGGATATCCTCCTACCTCTGTCGCTATTCCTCTTTGGGTGAAAATGGGAAAGGAGCAAAGCGCTTTGGTTACTTACGACGCATCCTATAAAACAGCCTTATTAGATTGGTATTCCGTTCAACTACAGAAGAATGTCTACTCCATACATCGTGGCAACGGCCAAAAGTATTTGCATTGGCAACTGTTATGGAATGATGACCAATCTGGTTATATCCAACAGCTTCGTGCGGTAGAGAACCGGATTTTCGATTTATTCGACGCTCATAAGACGGAGTGGGAGCAAAATGGATTGGATACAAAGGAAATACAACGGCTGTATAAGGAAGTCGATAAGCTCGTAAATAAAGCCTTCTTGGGGCTTCAAAAATCATAACCATAAGGTATTTTGTTGATAGTGAAAAATACAGTAAGTATTTAAAATATACGTATTGATAATGTCTTTATAATCAGATTGATAAAAAGTTGATGATGTTTCCGGAAAAACATGTACGTGTTTTTCCGGAAACACGTACGAGAATTTGTGAAAACACGTACGTGTTTTGGGAAACAGATAATGAGGTTTTAAATGCATTTGGAAAAATGTACAATAACTATGTGGAAAATAAGCACTGTATCCCTAAGAGATATACTTCATAGGCCAAGGAAGTAGTACTTCTCGTGAATTCCGATTGTGCGCTTAGGAAAACTTGTGCAGTTGGCGTATTTCAAAAAGTTACGTATATTAGCGGTCTGAATCTAATATGAAAAACATGAGAAAACTATATTATTTAGTGATGATAAGTGTGGCTTCCATTTTGACCGCATGCGAGAATCGATCGGAAGAGTGGGACGTGGTGGATTTCGGAAACGATTGTGCGGTTGGCTTGCAGGAACATTTGGAATGCAGATTCATTCCTTTGGAGACGAAGGATAGCGTGCTGTTAAAAGATCTCTACCGGGTTTGCTGGGTGGACGATCGTATTTTTGTATTCGATAGAAGTGATGAGATAAATGCGCTTTTTGTATTCAGTGATCAAGGAAATTTTATTACTCGTGTAGGCTTGCGGTGACAAGGGCCGAAAGAGTATCTTTATCTAACTCACTTTTTCGTGGATGAGAAAGAGCGAATCTTGACATTGGTGGATTTTGGTGGGACGGCCTTATTGCGTTATGATCTGGATACCTATCAATATATATCCACGCAAGATGTAGCTGATTATTTTGTGGACTGCGCCCCTTTGGATAAGGAGAATTGGATTTGGTATTATCCTTTGGGATTTGCGACACCGCAAAGGGAAAACTTCTATCTGAAAGCCACGGACAGGAAAGGAGAGCAAGACGCATTGTTGGGATCGGCTTATTTCACGTCCGGCCATACGATCAATGGGAGCAAGACGTTGCATGCCTTTGCTGGGGATTGGTATGCGCATTTCCCCTTTACCCCCGAAGTATGGAAAGTGAAGGACGGGATGTTGGAGCCTGCTTATAAAGTTCGCTTCGGAGATAAAAGTATGCCTCCTATCGAGTATGTCAAGGAGAAAGGGAGAGGCGGGAGAGATTTCTCTGGCGATCTGTTTCGCTCCGGCTATGTAAATTCTTTTGGGCTGCTGGAGACCGAACGGATCCTGCATGCGACCTATATGTGCGATAAGGTAACTTACTTCGGATTTTATGACAAGGATAGGAAAGAGGCATTCTCGTATGCGTTCCCCAACTTCATAAGGGCTACGGGGTTGACAGGCTTTTACGGTATTTGCGGAGTGTATAAAGATTATTTTATCGGGAAGATCAGTTCGACGGTGCTGTTGCGTAATCAGATACATTATGAGGATTTGAGACGGATAGCGGAGAATCGTACACAGGACGATAATCCGATCTTATGTTTATTTAAAATAGAAAGGTCATGAGAGTATTGTATGGGATTATTGTATTCTTCGCTTTGTTTCTTCTCGCTTGTTCCGATGCGGAAAGAGAAGAAAAACGGCTGGAGGGAAATTTGTTAATGAAAGGGGATTCTGGTGTATGCTATGATGGGATTGGTCTTACCGAGTCTTATTTGGTGTTGTTGGCTCGTGGGTGTGATACGATCATTCAAGTATTCGACAAAGATGATTTGTCGCACCTGCATGCGTTTGCGTTGAAAGGATATGGTGCCACTTATTTCTCTAATCCGGAGTTTATGAAGTCAAATACAAAAGAACCCGCCGGAAAGGATGAGTTCTGGATCGTGGATAACCAACTTACATTTAATAAGATGCAGGTGCTGGCGGATTCTTTGCGTTTTGATCGGAAATATATACTAATACCCGAACTTGTTCCCTCTACGCATTATAATGTCACCACGAAAGAAGTTTATGCGGTTCCGATCGTAGAGAAAAATGTTTATGGTCCTTTCTGCTATGCGAATCGGGAAGAGGGAATTTATTGGGTGGAGCCACCAAAAGTAGCAAGAACGTATCGTTCTTGTAAGCACGTCGCTTATTTGCCTAATCTTTGTGTGAATGAGCGGCAAAACAGTGTGGTTGCTGCCTTGCGTTTCTTCAACCAAATTGATTTTTACGATTTGAAGGGAACTTATCAAAGGAGCTTTACGTATGGGAAGGAGCCTATCGTGCCTTTACTGAAGAAGAATGATACCCAAGTGGATGTTCTTGGAACGACAAAATGCTTTATCGATATATTCGGTACGGATCAGTATGTATATTGCTTGTACGATGGTTCTGCGGATTTTTCGAATTTATCCACATTGCTGGTTCTTTCTTGGGACGGCCAATTAAAGAAACGATTGAATTTTGATCGTTCAATAAAGAGGATTGCCGTAGACCCTTCCGATCGTTTTCTGGTCGCCTTGGCTCTTGATGAAAGTGGAGCATTGGATGTGGTAAAGTATTCGATATGAAGATTATTTATTTGTAACTCTATCAGGCGGATGGGCGTAAGTTGATAAAGGTTGGCGTGGAATTTAGCGCTATAGAACGTAATATTAGTCGTTGGCTGTATTTTTGATGCCTCTTCGTGAAGGTGTTCTCAAATAAAATACTATTTTTGCGCATTATAAAGAATATTCCGCAAATAATGGATATACAGAGGCATAGTAGCGTATTGGGCGATACGGTGGAGAAGCTATCGGATGAGGCATCGTATAAACAATTGTTCCATGCGTACAGGGATGAGGAGGCGCTGCCCTCGGGCGAGGTGCTGAAAGAGATCATCGATCTATGCCGTGCGATCCTGTTCCCCGGTTATTATGGGAATGCCCGTATCAGTAAACAGACGATCCGTTTTCATACGGGCGTAAATGTTGAGACTCTTCATTCTTTATTATCCAAGCAGGTTTATGCGGGACTTTGTTTCGCGGATACATCTTGCGTGACTTGCCCGGAAGAAAAGATCTCCGCTGAGGCAGAGGCTATTTCGGAGGCTTTCATCTCTACGCTTCCGGAGATTCGCGGTCTGCTGGCTACGGATGTGGAGGCGACTTTCAATGGCGATCCCGCCGCTCAAAATCTAGGTGAGGTCATATTTTGTTATCCCGGTTTCCGGGCGATCGGTAATTACCGGATCGCCCATCAATTGTATAAGCTCGGGGTTCCTTATATTCCTCGTATGATTACGGAGATGGCACATTCCGAGACCGGTATCGATATCCATCCGGGCGCGAAGATCGGTCATCATTTCTCGATAGACCACGGGACGGGTACGGTGATCGGCGAGACGAGCGTGATCGGCAATTACGTCCGAATCTTTCAGGGCGTCAGCTTGGCGGGAGAGAAACTTCCCCCCGATGAGAACGGTAACGCTATCCGTGGCGTAGCCCGTCATCCTATCTTGGAAGATCATGTGACAGTATATTCTAATTCCACCTTAATCGGTAAAATCCGGATTGGCAGAGGGGCTACGATATGTGGTAACGTCTGGATAGCGGAGGATGTACCGGCAGGGAGTACGGTTACACAATTGAAAATTGAGAATTGAAAATTATCAAGAGGGTAGCTGGAAGGAGATCGAAGCATGTCAGAGAGCGAAATGAGAATAATTAATAATAAACAACGTAATACGCAATTGGGAATAATTTTCAATTCTCAATTCTCAATTTTCAATTAAAATGAGCGAGACATTTGAAATGGTGGCCAAAACCCTATACGGGTTGGAAGAGATCTTGGCCGAGGAGTTATTAGCTTTAGGTGCCAACGACTTGCAGATCGGTCGTCGTATGGTTTCCTTTACGGGTGATAAGGAATTGCTTTATAAAGCGAATTTCCACTGCCGTACTGCCCTGCGCATTCTGAAACCGATTTATCATTTCAAGGCCAAAGATGCTGATACCGTTTATAAAGAGGTGAAAAAGGTAGAGTGGGAGAAGTATTTGTCGCTGGACAAGACGTTCGCGATCGACTCGGTGATCTATTCCGAGGATTTCAATCACTCGAAGTTTGTCGCTTACCGTACGAAAGACGCTATCGTGGATTATTTCATCGAGAAGTTCAAGAAGCGTCCGTCCGTTCGTGTCAATAACCCGGACTTATATATCAATATCCATATTTCGCATAACGATTGTACCTTATCTATCGATAGCTCCGGCGAGTCTTTGCACAAGCGTGGTTATCGGGTGGATCAAACGGAAGCTCCGTTGAATGAGGTGTTGGCTGCCGGCATGATCCTAAAAACCGGTTGGAAAGGAGAATCTAATTTCGTAGATCCGATGTGTGGTTCCGGTACATTGTTGATCGAGGCTGCCATGATCGCCTTGAATATCGCTCCGGGTATCCATCGGAAAGAGTTCGCTTTCCAGAAATGGGTGGACTATGATGAGGAATTGTTCGATCGTATTTATAATGATGAGAGCGGGGAGCGTGAGTTCGCTTTCCATTGCTATGGCTCCGATATTTCCCAAGCCGCTATCGATATCGCCTTGGAGAATATCCGTAGCGCTGGCTTGATGAAATATATCGATCTGAAGGTGAAACCGTTCCAACAATATACAGAGGCTCCGAAGCCGGGTATATTGGTGACGAACCCACCTTATGGAGAGCGTATATCATCTCGTGATCTATTGGGATTGTATAATATGATCGGCGAGCGTTTGAAACACGTGTTCATGGGATATAAGGCTTGGATTTTGAGCTATAAAGATGAATGTTTCGATAAGATCGGCTTGCGCCCGAGCGAGAAGATCAAATTGATGAACGGTTCCTTGGAGTGCGAATACCGTTGCTATGAGTTATTTGAGGGAACCAATAAGGACTTCAAAAAGGCATTGAATGAGGATGGAGAGGAGCGTCCGCACAGATCGGAAGGCTCTTTCGAGCGTAGAGGCAATGATCGTCCAAACTTCCGTACGGGTCGTGTGGATCGTCCGGAGCGTCGTTTCGCCGCTGCCCATAGCGAGGATGATGAGGAGCGTTTCGCTTCCATTCCGGGGAAACGTATCTTTGGAGAGGATCGGGGAGAGGACCGTCCGGTCCGCAAGAAATTCGTGGATGCCCCGGTTCGTAAGCCGATCAAGCCAAAAGGAGAACGTCCTGTGAAAATGCGTTATCGGGATGAGGATGACCGTAAGAAAGGGTTTGGCGATCATAAGCGGGATGGAAAGCGCCCATTTAGCAAACCTATAAAGCCTATAAAACGGAGAGGGTATGATGATTATGAGGATTAAATCATCTTTATTCATAAGCCTATGTCTGATTTTATTAACGATGTCGATTACCGCCCAAGATAAGCAACTCTCCTTGCACGACTTGATTCCTGGAGGGAAGACGTATAGCCGCTTCGTACCTCGTGACTTGAAACAGTTACGATGGTGCGGGGACGAGTACTTATATGTTAAGGGAGATAGCGTGTTAGGCGCTAAGCCGGGGAAAAAAGAAGAGGTCCTTTTTTCGTTGGAAAGACTGAATGGGGCCTTGACGGCGGCAAATCTGCAGACGGTTGGTTCCTTGCCTAGCTTTTCGGTACCCTATGAAAGAGGTTCGGTCTTGGCTTTTACTAGCAAACAGCACCGGATTCATTATGACTATAAGAAGAATAAGGTAGTCGCTGATTATGCTTTGAAGAATAACTGGGCGAATTATGACTTTTGCCCGGCTACGAATAACTTAGCTTTTACGGAGGGAAACAATGTGCATATTTTATCCCCGGATGGACGAAATACGATTGTTACACGTGAAACACAGGATGGAATCGTATGCGGACAAGCTGTCCATCAACGGGAGTTCGGGATTACGAAAGGAACATTCTGGTCTCCTAAAGGCTCGGCTTTAGCGTTTTATCGTATGGATGAGCGTATGGTGACCGCTTATCCGCTGGTGAATATCGATACTCGTTGCGCTACGCCGGTTCCTCATAAATATCCGATGGCTGGAATGAAGAGCCATGAGGTTACGGTGGGTGTCTATCAGGTAGCTACAGGGCAGACGGTTTGGTTGGAGACAGGCTTGCCGAAAGAGAAATATTTAACAAATATCGCTTGGAGTCCGGATGAGAAGAGTATTTATATCGCTGAGTTGAATCGTGAGCAGAACGAGATGCATTTGGTGCGGTACTCTGCCTTGACGGGAAAGAAAGAGGCTGATCTGTTTACCGAGACGGATCGTTGTTATGTGGAGCCGCAGCATCCTGTGCTCTTCTTGCCGAACGATCCGGATAAGTTTATCTGGCAGAGTGAGGCGGATGGCTATAACCATCTATATCTGTATGATACGACTGGAAAGGAATTAAGGAAGCTAACCGGTGGGGAATGGGTGGTTACCAAGGTGCTAGGCTTTAGCAAAGACGGAAATAAGGTGATTTTCGAGGGAACGGCACCTCATCCCGTATCTCCGAATATGCAAGGAACGGGGATGCAACGTTATATTTGGGAGACGGATCTGAGAACGGATGATATCATGAATTGCTTGAGCTGGAAAGTGGGCGTGCACCGTTGGTTGCTGAGTCCCTCCGGCGAATATGCGATTGATTATGTAAGTTCTCCTTCTACCCCGAGGGATATCGATTTAGTCCGTATAAAGGACGCTAAGGTGATTTCTACCTTACTTTCCGCTCCGGATCCCTTTAAATCGTATCGGATGCCGCGGATCAAGGTTGGACATATCCTTGCTGCCGATGGTAAGACTCGCTTGAATTACCGGTTGACTTTACCGCCGGATTTGGAT
>UMDR01047216.1_pt1 | contig 10130 bp, 8 predicted proteins | sample 1964541 | NCBI WGS metagenome assembly UMDR01 (sample SAMEA4835999, study PRJEB28245) | human gut metagenome | biome: gut microbiome; material: fecal sample | place: Denmark | collected 2008 | reverse complement strand
TAAAGAATTTATTCTATCATAAGTAGAATATAAATCAGTCAAATCCATCTCCTCTACAAACTGACTGAGTAACCGCACAGAATCATTCTTAGGAATAATTGTTCCTAATTCAAGTGGAAGTTTTAGTTGATATCCACTCTGATTTAACGTATAATCTTTTTGTAATTTATTATGTAGTAGCATGCTAATATTTTACCATAAATCCCAGGGTTTTCGAAGCCTGGGATTTATTTTTTTTAGATTATATACCACATTAACATAAAAAAAGGGGCATCGCACTAATTTCTTAGTGCGACAGCCCCATTATACAAAAGACTGTCGTATATACAATTACTGTATATACGACAGTCTAATTAAATGTTTAACAAATCGCTGTAAACCTTTAATGCGCCGTCCGTTTCATGCGCAAGCACACGCTTTGCCAGCACCTTGCCAAGCTGTACGCCTTCCTGGTCGAAGCTGTTGACATTCCATAAGAAGCCCTGGAACATAATCTTATTTTCAAAATGCGCAAGCAGAGCGCCCAGTGACTTTGGTGTAAGACTGTCACCAATAATAATGCTGGACGGACGTCCGCCTTCAAAATTCTTGTTGCGGTTGTCATCTGACTTACCACAGGCAAATGCAACAATCTGTGCGGCAACATTTGCACACAGCTTCTGCTGGCTTGTACTGCCCTGAATTTCAATATCCGTGCCAATCTGGCTGTTTCTGAAACCTACAAACTGCAACGGCACAATATCCGTTCCCTGATGAAGCAGCTGATAGAAGGAGTGCTGTCCGTTGGTTCCCGGTTCACCAAAAATGACCGGACCTGTCGGATAATCCACCGGTTCGCCAAAGCGGTTCACAGACTTACCGTTAGATTCCATGTCTAACTGCTGTAAATGTGCCGGGAAGCGGCTTAATGCCTGTGAATACGGAAGCACTGCCGTACCCGGATAGCCCAGTACATTGCGCTCATATACGCCGATGAGTGCATCTAACATTTCAGGATTTTCCATAACATTTTTATTGGCTGACAGTTTATCTTCTGCCGCCGCACCCTCTAAGAACTGTGCAAAAACGTCCGGTCCGAATGCCAGTGACAGTACGGCGCCGCCAACGGCTGATGTCGATGAAAAACGTCCGCCGATATAGTCGTCCATGAAAAATGCAGCCAGATAATCGTCACTCTTTGCAAGCGGTGAAGTTTCGCTTGTTACGGCAATCATATGCTTTGAAGCATCTAAACCTGCTTTCTTTAATGCTTCCTTTACAAAGGATTCATTGGTTAATGTTTCAAGGGTTGTGCCGGACTTTGATACCAGTACAAACAGGGCATGTGCCACATCCACTGCATTTAAAACAGCGGCGGCATCATCCGGGTCTACATTGCTGATAAACTGTGCCTTCATCTTTAACGTATTGTTCTTCTTTGCCCAGTTTTCCAGTGCCAGATACATCGCGCGTGGTCCTAAATCACTGCCGCCGATACCAATCTGTACAACTGTTGTAAACTTCTCGCCTGCGGCATTGGTAATTTCACCGTTATGTACTTTATTGGCAAATTCCGCAATCCGCGCCTGCTGTTTTACGTAAAATTCACGCTTGTCCACGCCGTCAGCTTCTACGGCATTGCCCAGCTGTCCGCGGGTCAGCTGGTGAAGTACCAGTCTGTTTTCTCCGGTATTTATTACCGCACCGTTATAGAGTTCTTCAAATTTTTCTGCCAGCTGTGCTTCTTCTGCCAGTGCTTTTAACGCGCAAAGCACTTCATCATCCACCTGCTTTGCGGCAAAATTATAAGAAAATCCCTCTGCCATCGGTACACTGTACTTCTTTACACGCTCTGCACCTTCTGCCCCTGACATTACGTCTGCCAGTTTCACGCGTTTTACCTCTGAAAGTGCCTTAAAAGTTTCCAGTGTGTCTAAATTCTTCCATGTAGCCATAACCATGTCCTCCCCAACATTTCATAATAGAATATGCGTATTTCAGGTAAAATAGAAACATTCCCTGATACCTTTGATACATATGTTAAATTATACTCTCAAACCTATTGAAGTTCAATGTCATAAATCGTAAATTTAGACGCATTTTTATTTTGACCACGTCAGTTCCTGCGTATCTTTACTGTAATCGAATTTTCCGTCATTTTTTTCTTCCAGCGCCTTAATCATATGGTAGGTATATTCATTATACGGTGTCGGAATGCCAAACTCTTTTCCCATCCGCATTAACGCCCCGGAAAACATATCGATCTCCGTGTGCCGTCCGGCGTCTAAATCCTGTAACGTTGAATAACGTGTCTTTGGCGGCACTGCACTGCCGTGGGAAGATGACTTGTCGGCTTTTCCGATATCAATGCCCTTTGCCTGTGCAATGGCTTCAAGCTCTTTTTTCAGTCCTTCACTGATGGCTTTCATATGCGTGCTGTCACTGTAACAGCCAACACCCACGCCTAAAATTGCCTGCGGCAGGTTATTACACACATTCAGGCGGAATTTGCTCCACATTTCTTCCTTAATATAGTCTGTTACACGGAAATGTATCTGCGCATTTTCAAAAAGTGTGCACACCGCCTGTACACGTTCACTCTCAAACGGCGGCTTGATTTCCCCGAAGATGATACCGATTGTCGTTTCGGGATTAAAGCAGTAACCGTTCTCTTCTTTGTGGGATGCCACTTTAATCAGTGCATGCAAAATGTTATCGGGATTCACTTTCTGCGCAATAATTTCTTCGCTGTCTACACCGTTCATTAAACTCATTACGATTGTGTGTTCTCCCACCGCCTGCGCAATGCTGTCCAATGCGCCCGGCAGTGCGCCGTATTTTAACGATACAATTAAAAGGTCTGCGCCGTGCGCTTCCTTTGGTGTCCAGACTTCCGGACGGTAAACCTGTCCGTTAATCAGACAACCGTTTTCTTTTAAGCGCCCGGCGCGCTCCCCTTCCGCAATCACGCCAAGGCTAAGATTCTCTGCCTGTGAAAGTCCCCATATTACATAAGAGCCAACCGCTCCCGCTCCTAAAACCGCAACTTTTTTTATCTGCATATTAATCTCCATTCCGCAGGCATTCTAATGCCGGAGGAATCGCGGACTGAATTTATTCAGTTCTGCGATAAAAAGCGGATTTGTGACGCCTGCGGCACAAAGCGCTGTGTGAACAAGCTTTCATTTATGGCTTGTTCACACTAATCTCCATTCTTACTTACTTTTCGTCAGCAGCTTCCGGTACGATAAATCAATCGCAAATGCCCCGAGCGGCGCAGTCAACACAATTGCCAATACCGCAACCGTCAGTACCGTATCGCCGCACGCAAAACCCAGTGCCAGCGGAATCCCGCCGATTGCCGCCTGAACTGTGGCTTTCGGTGTATACGCAAGCATTGTAAATGCCTTTTCGCCTGTTTTCAAACCCGTACCCAGCAGACAGACCCAAACGCCCGCCATTCTAAACAGCAATGCACCTGCAATCATCAGCAATGCACGCACGCCAACCCTGCCAAGATAACCGATATTAACAGTTGCACCGACCAGTACGAATAAAAAGACCTCTGCCGCTACCCACAGTTTTCCGTATTTTACGGCAAGTCTTTTTGCAACAGCTTCCCGCTTTCCCTGCAAGCCCACGCCAATAAACATAATCGCAATCAGCGCCGAAAATGTAACCGGCGTTGTCAGGCTGTCTTCGCCTGCTGCCAGCAGAAATGAAATACCAAGAATAATCAGTACCTTTGCCGTATCTCTAATATGCACTTTTTGAAAATAAAATGCAAGCAGAATGCCAATTGTCAGACCGATAATCATTCCTAAAATAATAGACACCGGAATATTGATAAAACGGATAACCGATGCGCCTTCCCCCTGCATCATGCCCGAAAATGTCGAAAACAGCACGATGACATAGACATCATCGACCGATGCCCCCGCAAGAATCAACTGCGGAATCCCCTCTTTGACACCGTAGCCTTCTTCCATAAGCTTTACCATGCGCGGAACGACGACCGCAGGCGATACTGCCGCAAGCACTGCACCCATGACCGCCGCTTCCAAAAGGCTCATTTCCATAAGACGCGGCGCTAAAAGCAGCATACCCGCCAGTTCAAACGTTGCCGGCACAAAGCACATTAAAACCGCAGGTCTTCCGATTTTTTTTAAGCTCGTTAAATCCAGTCCAAGCCCGGCTCTTGTCAGAATAATAATCAGGGCGATTTTTCTTAAATCTGCCGATATGCCAAGAAGCTTTATATCCAGCATATTTAACACATACGGACCTAACACAATACCGGTAATCAACATTCCAAGCAGACCCGGCAGTTTTATTTTCCTGCAAATCCAGCCCATAGACATTCCGACCAGCAAAATCAATGCAATACTTAATAACATACATTCCTCTTTTCTACGCAAAAAAAGCTGACAGCTTCTGCGTTTATTTCATCGCAGAAGTCATCAGCTTAATAAGCGGTTTAAGTGTTTTTCACTTCGGGAGTACTTCATTCCCTTATTTTATAAGATAGCATAACCTGAAGTTATTTTCAAGATATTAAAAAAGGAGTATCACACGAAATTTCCGCATGACACTCAAAAAGACTCCCATGAACTTACTTTTTCCTTTTCTGGTTCCTCTGGATACCTCAACCAATCCCTCCGCCTTTAACTGCTGTAAAATTTTTCTTACAATCACGGGATTTGTCCCGATACTTCCTGCTATACACCAAATAATTCCGGGTGGCATGACAGCGCATCTTCCTCCGTAATCTCACGGATAACCCGGCACGGAACGCCTGCCGCAAAGACACCCGCCGGAATATCGTGTGTGACCACACTGCCTGCACCGATAACCGTACCGCTTCCAATCGTGACACCGCCGCACACTGTTACATTTCCGGCAATCCAGCAGTTGTCCCCGATTGTAATCGGTCTGGCATATTCCCGGTCTGCGTATACACCATCTGCACGCCGGTACATATTTCTGTCCTGAAACCGAAACGGATGTACCGGTGTCAGCAAAGAAACATTCGGTCCGATAAATACATCATTCCCGATTTTTACCGGTGCGCAGTCCAGACACGTGAAATTAAAATTTGCATATGTATTCTTTCCAATTTCCGTAAAACAGCCGTAATCAAACTGGACAGGACCCTGTAAATACACATTTTCACCCATATGCGGTATAAGCTCATGCAGTAAATCCGTCCTCTGCGCATCTGTTTCAAAACAGTCATTATACTTTTTGCTTAAAATATGCGCATTCTGACGAAGCTTTAACAGTTCTTCATCTGATGGGTCGTATATCTGTCCCGCGAGCATTTTTTCTTTTTCTGTCATAATTTTTCTACAGCAGGCTCTTTCTTAATTCAGCGCCGTCTTTTGCACTTAAATATGCCGGTGCAATGTCAAATACTGTCTTACAGCCGGTCTGACCTTCCTTATACAGACGGTATGCCGCTCTTGCGTAAGCCACGATAACGCAGGAAGTAAATTCCGGATTGGAATCCAGCTTTAAGCTGTATTCAATCACGTGCTGGTTTTCTTTATTCCAGCCGGTGTTTCCGGAACGGATAACAAATCCGCCGTGCGGTATGCCGCTGTGCTTTTCCTTTAATTCTTCTTCGCTGATAAAATGTACCGTTGTGTCATAATCTGCAAAGTAGTTCGGCATATTTTTAATGGTTTCTTCTACCTTTGCCGCATCTGCACCTTCTTCAAGTACTACAAAGCACTCTCTTGTGTGCTTCTGTCTTGTGGTAAGCTGTGGATTTTCACCGTTTCTTACTGCTTCAAGTGCCGCTTCCACAGGAATTGTATACTGCTTGCCGTCCTTTACGCCTTCTACGCGGCGGATTGCATCGGAATGACCCTGACTTACACCCTTACCCCAGAATGTATAGTCCTGTCCGTCCGGTAAAATTGCATTTGCATACATACGGTTTAATGAGAACATACCCGGGTCCCAGCCGACTGAAATAATGCCGACATGTCCGCTTTCCTTTGCCGCTGTGTCTACATTGTCAAAATGCTCCGGAATTCTTGCGTGTGTATCAAAGCTGTCTACCACGTTAAACAGCTTTGCAAACTTTGGTGTCTGCTCCGGTAAATCCGTTGCACTACCGCCGCACAGAATCATGACGTCAATCTTATCCTTCCACTGTTCCACATCATCAACGGAGCATACTGCCGCACCTTCTGTCAGGATAGACACGGTTTCCGGCGCACGTCTTGTAAATACAGCCGCCAGCTCCATATCCGGATTCTGCTTAATTGCACACTCTACCCCTCTGCCGAGGTTGCCATAACCTAAAATGCCAATTCTCATCTTTGTTCTCCTTCTATTCCAAATAGTCTTTATTTATTTTACTTTTTGTGTCCGTAACTGTCAACTGCCGTTGCTTTCTGCTTTACCTTTTTAACAAATGTGTTTTTATAAAGAATCCCTGTACTTTTCCTTCATAGAATCCCAATCTATAATTAATACATAAAACACTTTTCCGTAATGACCGCTCTCCACAATTCTGCCATGGTCAAGCACCTTAAGATAGGTACCATCTTTCTTTTTCAGATAAAAATGCACATAATCATTACACTGCCCTGTTCCAATCTGCTGCCAGATACTCTGCTCCACACCTTCTCTTTCGTCCTCACGAATCAGACTGCGGAAACTCCGCTGTGTATATGTCATAAATTCCTCAATATTTTCACAGCCTGCCAACCGTATTAATTCACTGTTTGCAAATAGAATTTCATCATCCGTATAGTCTGCCTTGTAAATAATAAAGGCTCCCGGAAGATTTTCTGAAATATCCCGCAGTGCAAATCCAAGCTGTGTACGGACTTCTGAATCAAATCCCTCATCATATACCAGGCTTCCCTTTTTTCCACGCAATTTCACCTCATAAAGTGCCGCATCGGCACAGTGCATTAATTGCAGCTGCGATTTTGCATGAACCGGATATTCTGCATATCCAAGCGAAATGTTAAATGCGCGTTCCTCACCTTCATAAACAAAGAAACGCTTTTGTTTTGTAAACTGTACCAGTTTTTCTTCTACTTCTTTGCAGGTGCAGTCCGGCAGAAAAATACAGAACTCATCACCACCGTTTCGACCAAGCACCGCATGCTCTGGAAAAAACTTCCGCATGCTTTCCGCGAGAATCTGCAGTGCCTTATCCCCGGAAGCATGTCCGTAAATATCGTTAATCAATTTAAAATCATCAATATCAAACTGTACACCGACACAGTGCTTTTCGGGATACTTTTTCATATATACTGTCACATGCTTATCAAAACCGTGACGGTTATAAATACCTGTCAAGGCATCCGTCAGCGCAAGTTTTCTTAACTCCTGACGATTCTCATCAAGAGTCAGCAGTGCTGCCGTTAATCCTGTCAAAAGCAGCACTATCAGCAGTCCACCGCTAAAAATACTATATAAATAGCTTTTTTCCACCCAGCCGTTCTGCGGCATAACTTCAAGCTTCCAAACACTGCCGCCGATTTCAAATGTATAGGAAACCGGAGCACTGATACTTCCGCCTGAACAATCCACAACCTCATATGCTTCTTCCCAAGGAGAAACTGTCTTGGATAAGCAGTACTGATATCCAAAATCTGAAAGCGGTTTTACGGAATCTGAAAAAATTTCCGGCACACGGATAATCACAATCGTAAATCCCCAAAAAAACTCCTGTCCACTTTCATCCTCCAGATAAACCGGTTTTCTTACGACAATCCCGTAACCGCCCTGTTTTCCCGTCTGGACAATGATTTAAAGGCAGCTTCTGCTATTTTACATAACAGGTGCATTTTTCTCATCTTCTATAAGGTTATCCATCAATTCTTTATACCGCATCGCATCCAGGGGAAGGTCAACACGAATCCCTTTACATGCCGAATAATATGCCCCCGCACAAAGCATCAGTGAATGAAGCCCTTCCGCACCTTTTGCCACCAGACAGCCTTCGTCGTGTTTTAAGGCAGCCTGTGCAAATTTTTCAAGCAGTTGTGTATAAGGCTCTGCTGACTTTTCATACATAATTTTTTCTTCCGTAAAATGCAGATGCTCTCTTGAGTTGACATCTTCTGTTTTTATATATTTTTCAATATCATCAAACCTTGTAATTGACAGCGTGTTATCCTCCAAAAGCAGTCTTGCCTTTGTTCCTATAATTTCCATTCTTTCTTCACAACAGGCCTCTCCCGTGGTTAAAATAAATGAAGCGGTCATACCCGTATTGTATTCCATCACAATCGTATCTTCATCATCAACCGCAAACGGATTGTATTTGCCAAAAGGAATCACTGCAAACAATCTCTGCGGCATTCCAAACAGATACTGGAATATATCCAGAATATGCTGTCCCTGATTAATAAGCGCTCCGCCGCCTTCACCTGCAAAGCTGCTTCTCCACGAACCGGACTTATGATAATGTGAAGTTCTTAAATATCTTGAATTGATAAGACTGACCCTTTTTAATGTTCCTATTTCGCCGGAATCTATCATTTCTTTTATCTTCATATATTTAGGATATAATCTCTGGTGAAAAACCAGCCCGTAAATTCTGTCATTTTTTTCTGCTGCATCATTCATTGCAAGTGCTTCACCAATATCTGCCGCCGCCGGTTTATCACATAAGACATCTTTTTTTAATTCAAAAGCTCTGACCGCCAGTTCCTTATGGGTCTTATGTGGTGTTGCTATAAGCACCGCATCAAATAAAGACGGGTCTGATTCTGCTGCATGAAACAATTCATCTGCACTTCTGAATATCTCCACCGGCTGTCCGTCAACATTTACAAGTGTTTTTCCCCATGCTATCTGCTCATCCCGCCTTATAACAACAGCTGCCAGCTTCATATGCAAAACTTCACCCGATACAATCATCTGTGCATACTTTTTTCCCATATTTCCTACACCTATCAGTGCCATTTTTAATACTTTATTCTGCATATTTTCCGCCGTCCTTCCTTATCTATATCATCTATATCCCGATATTCTTATTCCTTAATCCATTTCATATCACTTCTTATACATTTCCCCGTCTTTACTGCCTCTTTCAGCAATATAGCGGCATATGCATCTGCAATTGCATCTTCCACGCTGTACGGTGCAGGCGCTTCATCCCTGTTATATAACGCCGTTTTTATCATGAGTGTGGCAACCGCCGTTTCATCTTCTGATAAACCGCGCAGTCCCCATTGTGGTTCATATAATACTTTCCCCGCGCAGGATATTTTTTCTACCTCATAAATTTCTGACAGATTTGGATTCGGATTATCCGTCCGGGTAATATGAAAACCGGTTATAATTTGATCCGCCTGCCCTTTGTTGTTCTTATCCAGATAATAAATGCGGTCATCTATCATTTCACCCCGTATGCCCTGAACTTTAACGGTATTTTTGCGGATAGGGGATCTGTACTGTTCAGAATCAAAGTCATACCATGCCGTCTTACCGCAGTCATATTCAAATGCCGCAACACACCTTTTCTTATTGGCAATTCTTCCGTCCGTAAACTGCTCATATCTTGTAAGCGTTTCTGTTGTTGGAAATTCATACATTTTACCTGATACCGTAAAATTTTCATCCGGGCGGATTCCAAGATAAGCACGCATAAGACTCACTCCGTGATATTCATGCGCAAGTGAAATATTCATACAGTTTACATCGCCTATAATACCGCTGCCAATCAGTCTAAGTGCTGCCTTATTGGATGGATATTCCCTGTACTGTTCTGCAACAACCTGCTTTTTACCGGCTTTATAATATCCGTAAAGCTTCTTTAGTGCTTCTATATCCAGCGCGGCCGGTGTTTCAGAAAGAACTGTTATGCCTCTGTCCATCCACTCCACCGCCACATTGCATATCTCCGCTTTATTCACCGCTATAACGGCAAAATCCGGTTTATATGCAGCACATTCCTCTTTTGATGTTGTGGTATGTATCTGATATTCCCGCGCAATCTTGTCTGCCTTTTCCTGCGTTCTGCAATATACCGCATCCAGACAGAATATATCCGGCATTGCCTTTGCAATTCTTACATAATAAAGGGCTCTCCAGCCCGCTCCAATAATTATAAAATGATACTTTCCCATAATAATCCTCATTTCTGAACGACTTGTTGTAAAGCGGCGATTTTTCAC
>UMDR01035362.1_pt1 | contig 10132 bp, 9 predicted proteins | sample 1964541 | NCBI WGS metagenome assembly UMDR01 (sample SAMEA4835999, study PRJEB28245) | human gut metagenome | biome: gut microbiome; material: fecal sample | place: Denmark | collected 2008 | reverse complement strand
TCCGGCGCGGCGGATTGCCTTGTTGATAGTACCTGGGCCACAGTTATAGGCTGCTATAACCAGATTCCAGTCTCCATAAATATCGTACATCTCTTTCAAATAACGGGCGGCAGCCCAAGTTGCTTTGATCGGGTCGCGGCGTTCGTCTATCAGACTATTGGATTCAAGACCGTAAATCTTTCCTGTTCCAATCATGAATTGCCACAGTCCAGAAGCACCGGCACGTGACACAGCCGAAGGATTCAGTGCAGATTCGATAATCGGCAGATACTTCAGTTCCAAAGGAAGTCCGTAAGCGTCCAGTGCTTCTTCGAAAATAGGCATATAGAAATTGCAGGCGCTCAGCATGAATGAAACCTGATTGCGTAGGCGACCCGCGTACATATCGATGAATTTGCGTACAATGTCATTATAAGGCATTTCCATGACAGCCGGAATACGTGAAAGGCGGTCAATGTAGACAGAATCACTGAATAAAGGATTCACTTCCGCCGTACTGCAATCTTTGCCTAAATCAATATAGTTTTTAGCTTTCCAGTCGTTCAGCAGACTGTCGAGCGGGTAAGTCATACTCTTTGGAAGATCGATGCTTTCTTTGCGTTCGGTTCCGTTTTCACGAATAACTACATCTACACTTTGAGCTTTTACCTGTGTGGTTGCCAACAGGAAAAGGAAAATAATCGAACAATAGTTTTCTAATTTCTTCATGCTTTAATTATAAGTTCAATCTAAATTGTGTTTTTAAAATCGTAGTACGCATTGCAGTCCCACTGACTTATTCTTGTAACTGTTGGAGCGGAACTGGCTGTTATTGTCGATGACAGTTGGCTCCAGCTTCATACTCAAGTCAGGTGAAATGTCGAAGTTCGATAATTCCGCATCGACATAGGCATCGATGATGGAGATAAGGTATACTCCGATAAATGCAAATATACTAAGGTCCCGAAAACGACGGAACGAGTCCTTTCTTCGTTTCAAGGTGTTTTTCAGTTGCTCTTCATTATACTGGGCGTTCGGTGGCAGCAAATCTTCATAGCTCTTGGTGTTTGGATTACTGTCCATGATGTCCAGATAGGCCTGTGAATAGTCTTTATACATTTTCCCGTTCCAGCTGAGGGCATACGCACATCCTGCAAACCCTCCATATATAATAGGTAGTTTCCAGTATTTACGGTTGTAAATCTGTCCTCCGCCGGGGAATACGACTGCAAGCCATGTTGCTTTGGTCGGGTTGGGAATGAACAGTTTCTTGTTGAGATCCTGCACAGGAGGTACTGTGTCGGTTTTCACTACAATAGGTGCCGGCTGTTCTATCTTCTTCAGTTCTTTTTTATTGGCTGCGTCAAGGCTGTCGGCTATCTGTATTTTGGCAGCAGACAGACTGTCGGTTGCTTGCAGGCGTTCCGGATGCAATATTTTGATTGAATCCTTTTTCAACGAATCCATCACCTGAGCAGGATCCCGGTGCCTTCGTGCACGTGCTTTTGGTGCTTCCCGGCTCTGAATAATACTGTCTTTCTGTACCGGAGTCACAGGTTCTTGTGCATACACATCAATCCCTGCCACCTGTAGAAAACAGAGAAGCAGGGTGATGATGAGTAACTGATATTTCTTACTTTTTCTTGTCATCTACTTTTTTAGCGTATCGAAGATTTCCATGATACGTTCCAGTTCCTCCTCGTTGCTGAAAGGAATACTGATTTTTCCTTTCCCCTTTTCGGAGCAAGTCAGTTGTACCTTGGTGTTGAAAAATCCCGTGAGCTGTTGCTTTAGTAAATTAAACTCTTCCGGTAGGTTGCTGCGTTTCGGAGTGATTTTCCGTGTGCCGCTTTTCACAGCTTCTCCTTCGCTCAGCGATTTGACAATCTCTTCTACTTTGCGGACGGAGTATCCGTGTTCCTGTATCTCTTCGAATATTTTTACTTGAAGTTTGGGGTCGCCTAATGAAATCAATGCACGTGCATGTCCCATATCTAGCTGTTTGTTTTGTAGAGCCATCTGTATAGGAGCCGGCAGTTTCAGTAGACGCAGGTAGTTGGCGATAGTGGTCCGGTTCTTGCCGATACGTTCGCTCAGGCGTTCCTGTGTCAGTTCATACTGGTCCAGCAGATGTTGATAAGCCAATGCTATTTCTACCGCATTCAGGTCTTCACGCTGTATGTTTTCAATCAGCGCCATTTCCATCATGTTTTCGTCGTCGGCAGTGCGGATGTAGGCAGGGATGGTTTTCAGTCCTGCTTTTTGTGAAGCACGGTAACGACGCTCTCCCGCGATGATCTGATACTCATCGTCCGAGAGCTTGCGTAGAGTGATAGGCTGTATGATACCGATTTCCGCAATGGAATCAGCCAGTTCCTGCAATGCCGTTTGATCGAATTCGCGGCGTGGCTGATTGGGGTTGACGGTAATCTTCGCCAACTCTATTTCACTAATGGAAGAAGAACCTTCGGTTTTCACATCATCCATTGAGAGCAGGGCGTCAAGTCCGCGTCCTAATGCATTTCTTTTTTGTGTTGCCATATCTTCTTCGGTTATTTATTTCTGTTGATAATCTCTTTGGCAAGGGCGAGATGGTTTTTGGCACCGGTAGAGTCCGCATCATAAAGAATGGTCGGGATACCGTAGCTGGGAGCCTCGCTCAGTTTCACATTTCGCTGGATCACGCTGTTGAAAACTAATTCCTGGAAGTGTCTTTTCACTTCGTCGTAAATCTGGTTTGCCTGACGCAGACGTGAGTCATACATCGTCAGCAGGAAACCTTCGATTTCCAGAGCGGGATTCAGTTTCGACTTGATGATTTTAATCGTATTCAGCAGTTTGCTGATGCCTTCGAGAGCAAAATACTCAGCTTGCACGGGGATGATCACGGAGTCGGCTGCCGTCAGGGCATTGATGGTGATCAGTCCGAGTGAAGGAGAACAATCTATCAGAATATAGTCATATTCTTTCTTCAAGGGTGTGAGCACTTCTTTCAGTATCTTTTCGCGGTTTGGGAGGTTCAGCATTTCAATCTCTGCTCCTACAAGATTGATGTGCGAAGAGATCACTTTCAAAGAGTCGATTTCTGTGTCAAGAATAGCGTCCTGTACATTGGCTCTGTCAATAATGCATTCATAGATAGTGCATTCCGACTGCTTGATGTCCACTCCCAGGCCGGAAGAGGCATTTGCTTGCGGGTCTGCATCTACCACGAGTACTTTCTTTTCAAGTGTAGCAAGTGACGCTGCGAGATTAATCGTAGTCGTGGTCTTTCCTACACCCCCTTTTTGATTGGCCAAAGCAATTATTTTTCCCATATACTCTAAATTTATTGGCAGCGAAATAAGTGATAATTCCTTAGAGCGCCTACGAAAAAAGAGAAACTTTGCATTTTCTGTTGATAAGTCACCGGTTTTGTTAATAACTGCCGGACGAAACAGTTCCGAAACCTGGTTGATTTTATCATCATACTTTCTCTGTTTGAGCTTGCAAATATACATATTTATATTGGATATCTATTTCTTTTTTTACTCGCTTGCAGAAGATTAAGATTTGTAAACGGGTGTATATTCGTCAGATAGCGATGTGATTAATATGATATTCGGAGATAAGCGGTTGGCAGTACGGTTACTTTTTGCTACTTTTGTGCGAACATTAAAAAGGAAAGGATTGAATATATGGAAAGTAAGAAGCCGTTGATCCTCGTTTCGAATGACGATGGTGTTATGGCTAAAGGTATTAGTGAACTGGTGAAGTTCCTTCGTCCGTTGGGGGAAATTGTTGTAATGGCACCCGACTCTCCGCGCTCCGGCAGCGGCAGTGCATTGACGGTGACTCATCCGGTTCATTATCAACTGGTCAAAAGAGAAGTGGGACTGACTGTATATAAATGTACAGGAACGCCGACCGATTGTATCAAGCTGGCATTGGGCTCAGTGCTCGACCGGAAGCCTGACCTGATCGTAGGCGGTATCAATCATGGAGATAATTCCGCTATTAACGTGCATTATTCAGGAACGATGGGAGTAGTGATTGAAGGCTGTCTGAAGGGAATTCCTTCGATTGGTTTTTCTCTGTGCAATCATCAGCCCGATGCTGATTTTGAACCTTCGGGTCCTTATATACGCAAGATAGCTGCCATGATATTGGAAAAAGGACTGCCCCCGTTGACTTGTCTTAATGTGAACTTTCCCGATACTCCCGACCTCAAAGGAGTGAAGGTTTGTGAACAGGCAAAGGGATGCTGGGTGAATGAATGGGTAACTTGTCCCCGTCTTGATGACCATAATTACTTTTGGCTGACCGGTTCATTCACCGATCATGAACTTGAAAATGAGAACAATGATCATTGGGCGCTGGAAAACGGATATGTGGCTATCACGCCAACGACAGTCGATATGACTGCTTACGGCTTTATAGATGAACTGAATGGCTATTGTCAGCAACTGGAATTCTGACATACGCATTGTGCTGATTTCAAATATCAAAACTCCTAATTCAAAATTCCCATGAAGTACTATCTGATTGTCGGTGAAGCTTCCGGAGACTTGCATGCGTCCCATTTGATGACTGCCCTCAAGGCGGAAGATCCTCAGGCCGATTTCCGCTTTTTCGGTGGAGATTTGATGGCTGCCGTCGGAGGAACGATGGTGAAGCATTATAAAGAGCTGGCGTATATGGGATTTATTCCAGTACTGCTTCATTTGCGTACGATTTTTGCAAATATGAAACGTTGCAAGGAAGATATTGTGGCGTGGAATCCCGATGTGGTGATCTTGGTCGATTATCCCGGTTTCAATCTTAACATAGCTAAGTTTGTGCATTTCGAGACGCAGATTCCTGTCTTCTATTATATTTCTCCGAAGATATGGGCATGGAAGGAGTACCGCATAAAGAATATCAAACGTGATGTGGATGAACTTTTCTCCATTCTTCCTTTTGAAGTGGAGTTTTTTGAAGAGAAGCACTGGTATCCTATACATTATGTAGGAAATCCTACGGTAGATGAAGTGGCTGCTTATCAGAAAGCTCATCCTAAAAATTCGGAAGCATTCTTGGCGGATAATAATCTGGAGGATAAACCGGTAATCGCACTGTTGGCGGGAAGCCGGAAACAGGAGATCAAGGATAATCTGCCGGATATGCTGAAAGCTGCTTCTGCTTTTCCCGATTATCAACTGGTACTGGCCGGTGCTCCCGGCATCGCTCCGGAGTATTACAAACAATATGTAGGGCAGGCTAAAGTGAAAATAATCTTTGACCAGACCTATCGTTTGCTACAACATGCGGAGGCGGCTTTGGTCACTTCGGGTACGGCGACTCTTGAGACAGCCTTGTTCCGTGTTCCTCAGGTGGTTTGTTACTATACACCGATTGGAAAAGTGGTTTCGTTTTTGCGTCGTCATATCTTGAAAGTGAAATTTATCTCACTAGTCAATCTGATTGCAAATCGTGAGGTTGTAAAGGAGTTGGTTGCAGATACAATGACAGTCGGAAATATGCAGAGTGAACTAAAGAAACTGATTGAAGATCAGGAATATAAGGATCGTATGCTTGCCGAATATGAGTATATGGCAGATCGGTTGGGGCCTGCAGGTGCTCCCCAGCATGCTGCTCGCAAAATGCTTGAACTGTTGAAAAAATAACTTTCTTTTTCTGAATAAACGTAAAGCCGGTGCAGTAAATGCCCGGCTTTTTTATTTATATAGCAGAAGAATTAAAAAGAGAGGAATAAATATGAAAAAATTTAATTGGCTTTTAGTAATGTTATTGCTCGCATTGGTACCTGCGCTGCAATCATGTGACGACGATGGGTACTCAATTGGAGACATAGGATGGGATTGGGCTACAGTTCGTGCTACCGGTGGCGGTGGTTATTATCTGGAAGGTGATCGTTGGGGTATGATTGATCCGGTGGCCAGCTCTATTCCTTGGTACAAACCGGTAGACGGTGAACGAGTAGTTGCTTTTTTCAATCCTTTGGCTGATACGGATAAGGGTGCTCAGGTAAAGATCGAAGGAATTCAGGAAGTGTTGACAAAAGAAGTGGAAGATATGACGGCTGAAAATGAAGAGGAATTCGGTAATGATCCTATCGTGATTTATCAAGGAGATATGTGGCTGGGAGGAAAGTTTCTGAATATCATCTTCCATCAGTATTTGCCTCGTTCTGAAAAGCACCGCATCAGTCTTGTACAGAATAAGATAGAACCGGAAACTCCGGAAACACCGGAAGCTTTGAATGTGGATGAAGATGGGTATATACATCTGGAATTACGTTACAATACGTATGATGATGTGACTGGATACCGGGGATGGGGACGAGTTTCTTATAATCTGGAAGAGTTCTATCCAACGGCAAAAGATGCAGCTGAAACAGAATTTAAAGGATTCAAGGTGACTATTAATTCAGAAGAAAATGGAGAAGGAAGAGTGATCGTTCTTGATTTGGATCATCCGGTAGGCGTTCCGGAAAAAGCGAAAGATGTGCATTCTACTTCTTTTGTTAAATAGCAAAACTTTTATAAATAACTAAACCTAAACCTTGACGAACACTGTGTGTGAAAAAAAAGGTCGGAAGTGCTTCAAAGCGGCTTCCGACCTTTTTATTTTATTTATTCTGTTATTAAAACCAAGTCAGTGCATATAGATAAAAGACTGCTGCCGGTATAGCCATCAAAGCACTGTCGAAGCGGTCGAGCATCCCTCCATGTCCCGGAAGAATGTTTCCCGAATCTTTAACGTGCAGCTGGCGTTTCAGTAATGATTCTGTCAGGTCACCCCATGTTCCGAAAACGACAACGACTAAAGCCAGACCTGCCCATTCCCACATTGACATAATCGTGAAATAATGTGCCAAGACAAAAGAAGCTCCGATAGCTACTACTCCGCCACCGATGGAACCTTCCCATGATTTTTTAGGAGAAATACGTTCAAACAAGCGGTGTTTGCCAATTAATGAACCGACACAATATGCACCCGTATCACTCAGCCAAAGGAATATAAAGATAGACAATGGCAGGATCGGATTGTAGCTTACGCTGCTATATTCCGGATCAGTATGAAATGCCAAGACATTGAGCAAGGCAAACGGCAGGCCTATATAAAGCTGGCTGAGCATGGAATATGCCCAGTTAAGCATTGGACTTGCCTTTTTCAGATACAGCTCACTGATCATCAAATAGAGTAGCAGCAGCAAATAAGGAATGAAAATCTTGGAGTCGGCTGCATCGATACAGAATCCCATCACTGCGAGGAACAAGTAAGCTCCTCCCAGCATGATAATGGTTTTGTTTACATTGACTCCTTCTGCGCGGCTGTTGATTAACTGTCCGAATTCATAGATTGTCAGTGCACTGATCGCCATGAACAGAATGCCGAAGCTGAAAGAATTATAGAGTATACATCCCACTAAAATGGCAACAAAGAGTATACCCGTAATGGCCCGTTTTATAAAATTACTAATCAAAATCTTCGTGTTTTAATTATTTAGATTCGGTAGTTTGTTCTTCCTCATTGGATTTTGCTTCTATAGTAACTTTTCCTTCTACGGTTACTTTTTTTCCTTCCGCAGTGATTTTCGTTTCTGTAGTTGCTTCTTCCTGAGCAGAATTTTTAGCTTCCTCTTCTTTGATTTCTTGTTCTTCTGCTTTCAGTTTCTCGGCAAGTTCTCTTTCCGCTCTGGCAGCGTCCTGGCTTTCTTTGGCAGCCATGATTTCTTCCGAGCGGGATGCCCACGGGCGTTTACCGAAAATACGTTCGACGTCTTCGGCAAAGATCACTTCTTTGTCGATCAGTAACTGAGCCAGTTTATTGTGTCCTTCCATATGTTCGGACAAAATCTTCTTGGCACGTTCATATTGCTCGTTCACCATCCGTTTCACTTCTTCGTCGATGAGTTCGGCTGTTTTTTCGCTATATGGACGGTTGAAAGAATATTCCTCATTATTATAATAGCATAAGTTGGGTAGTTTGTCACTCATACCTAAATAAGCAATCATGCCGTATGCCTGTTTCGTAACTCTTTCGAGGTCGTTCATGGCACCGGTAGAGATGCGTCCGATGAACAGATCTTCGGCTGCACGTCCTCCGAGGGTAGCACACATTTCATCAAGCATTTGCTCTTTAGTAGTGATCTGACGTTCTTCCGGCAGATACCAGGCGGCACCTAATGCACGTCCGCGGGGAACAATCGTTACTTTGATCAATGGATTTGCGTATTCCAGCAACCACGAAATAGAGGCGTGTCCTGCTTCATGCAAGGCAATCGAGCGTCTTTCCGCTTCTGTAGTAATCTTGGTCTTCTTTTCCAGACCACCGATGATACGGTCTACCGCATCCAGAAAATCCTGCTTGCCTACAAATTTCTTTCCGTGACGGGCTGCGATCAGCGCAGCTTCATTGCAGACATTCGCAATGTCCGCACCGGAGAATCCCGGAGTCTGACGTGCCAGCAAATCTACATCTACTGTATCGTCTATCTTGATCGGGCGCAGGTGTACGCCGAATACTTCTTTACGTTCGTTAAGGTCGGGCAGGTCTACGTGTATCTGACGGTCGAAACGTCCGGCACGAAGCAATGCCTTGTCAAGTACGTCCACACGGTTGGTAGCGGCAAGGATAATCACACCACTATTGGAACCGAAGCCGTCCATTTCAGTCAGCAACTGATTCAGAGTGTTTTCACGCTCATCATTTCCACCCATTGCCGGGTTTTTTCCACGAGCACGGCCTACCGCGTCAATTTCATCGATAAAGACAATACAAGGAGCTTTTTCTTTAGCCTGCTTGAACAAGTCACGTACGCGGGAAGCACCTACACCGACAAACATTTCTACGAAGTCGGAACCTGCCAGTGAGAAGAACGGAACGTTTGCTTCGCCGGCAACAGCCTTGGCAAGCAAGGTCTTACCGGTGCCCGGAGGGCCTACGAGCAATGCGCCTTTGGGAATCTTACCTCCCAAGTCTGTATACTTCTGAGGTTCTTTCAGAAACTCTACGATTTCTTCTACTTCCTGTTTTGCTTCCGCCAGGCCGGCTACATCCTTGAATGTAATCTTGATGGAGCCTCCCTTTTCGAAAAGCTGGGCTTTGGATTTTCCTACATTGAATACACCGCCGGCACCACCGCCGCCACCGCCGCTCATACGGCGCATGAAGAATATCCATAGGGCGATTAATAAAACCAGTGGAAGAATATTAATCAGGATTGCCGGGAAAATATCCGAATCGGCAGGGTAATCTGCGATTCCGTCAAAATGACCGGCTGCTTTTTCGTCCTGCAGAAATTTATCCAGTCTGTCCTTGGAAGGAGGGTTACTGGTGATAATCGGGTTTCTTCCCACTTTGGTGGAGTCCGCACCGAATATTGCACCTACGGCATTCGGCTTGACATGGGCTTCGAGAGTTTTCTCAGAGCCCAGCACTTTGCTGATGTAGCCGTTAGTGACATACTTCTGGAAGTCGCTGTAAGGAACGACTTTACTTCCGCTTCCTCTTGAATCGCTGCTCCACCAAAGGCCGAGAAGCATGAGGGCAATAATCATATATAGCCAGTTCAGATTGAACTTGGGCATATTCACCTTATTGTTAGGCTTATTGTTATTAGTATTATTGTTGTCCATAATTGTGGATTAGTCTAAATCGGGGATTTGAGTAAGTTTGGCGTCAGCCCACAGATGTTCAAGATTATAGAAGGATCTTACTTCCGGCAGAAAGACATGTACGAGTACATCGGAATAATCCATTGCCACCCATTCTGCATTTCGGAGTCCGTCGATTGCGGTCGGTTTGCTGTCTGCACCTTTACGGGCAAACTCCTTGACAGAGTCTACAATAGCATTTACCTGACTAGGGGAGTTCCCCTGGCATATAACGAAATATTTGCAGATGGTATCTTCTATACTGGTTAAATCAGCAATAATGATGTTTTTACCTTTTTTTTCCTGAATTCCCTCTTTAATTTTTTCAATTAATATTTTCGTATCGTTCATTCCTGTAATTGAAATTAATAATTCATGTTCTCTTTTGGTTTATAACAAAAAAGGATTCCCCTTTGTTTCTGATTATAAACGTGATATTTTTGACAAATATACGGTGATTTATTGGATACAAGAAAGTTATGACTTAATTTTTGTGTTTTTTAGGGGAGATG
>UMDR01016531.1_pt1 | contig 10133 bp, 6 predicted proteins | sample 1964541 | NCBI WGS metagenome assembly UMDR01 (sample SAMEA4835999, study PRJEB28245) | human gut metagenome | biome: gut microbiome; material: fecal sample | place: Denmark | collected 2008 | reverse complement strand
TGTTGAAGAGCCGCAGCCTGAATCGCAGTCTCCGTTACAGGCAGAAGAGACGGTCGAAGAAGTCCGGGAAATTCTCCCAGAAGAACCCGAAGAGGAAGAGGAGCCTGTTGAAACTTCCCCGATGTTGGAAGAGATTGATGACAGCGGTCTGCCGAAATATGATCCCTTTGTCACTGAACTCGTCCGTATTACCTTCAAAAAACCGGTAACGGGCAGCCAGCTTGCACCGTTCGTCAAAACGGCGATGGAAAATGCTCCGAGGGGGCTGCTGCGCATTCTGGCTCTCGAAGCAAACAGCAACCGCTGGTTTGTGCCGGATGCCATCGGTATGTTCTCGGCAATTGCCTTCTATATTCAGCTGGCTTCGGGAAAAGCTTCTTTCGACCAGGTTTCTTTGTCGAATCTGTACCAGTTGGTTTTCCTGCGTATGGAAATGAACCTGGACGGCACTTCCGAAATGAAGGAAATGCAGCTGCTGAACAACCATACGGATCAGCTTAACGCACTCATCAAGGATTTCGGCGTGCAGATTACGCTTCTGCTGCGTCCCTTGGAGCCGGTTTCCATCGATGATTTCGAGAAAGAGACGATGCTCTTGGGCTTAAAGCGCCGAAGCATGACGCATTATGAAAAACTTGGTGAACTGGTATTGGATAAGAACGGCAAGCGTCAGGGCAACAGAAAAGGAACCATTGAGCTTCGTTGGTTAGACGACAGAAATATTGCGATTTCTTTGAATGTTCCGCTGATTGCTCCGGAAAGCGATCCTCTTCGTCTCCTGATGACGGCTGCCAACGCTTTCGCGGCGGTTTTTGATGCCAAGATCGTGGATCCCAAGGGATGTGAGATCTCGGGTGCAACGGTCTCTCTGCTGAAGCAGGAACTTGATCGCTTCTATAAACAGATGCGTGAGAACAATATTGAACCGGGCAGTGTCAGAGCACATCAGCTTTTAGACTGATAACTTCCCAAAATTATCATTCTGATTAAGAACATCGGATTCCGTACGAGTACAGTAAGGAATCCGGTGTTTTTATTTGGTTCAGGTACGAAATGGAAGAGCAAGATAAGAAAAAATTAGAGGCAGTCAAACTCCGTATGGAGAAGCTGGCTGAGGAGCTTGAAAAGCATAACAAGGCTTATTACATCGATAATGCTCCGACGGTGTCTGACGAAGTCTACGACTCGTTGTTCCAAGAACTGGCACGACTGGAAAAAGAATATCCTCAGTTCAAAAGTGCGGTTTCTCCGACCGAGCGCGTCGGTGCGACGGTCCAGAGCGAACTCAAGAAAGTGATGCATGCTGTTCCGATGCTTTCCATTCATACTGAGACGGATTACACAGCGCAGGGCGCCTATGATTTTGATGCCCGCGTAAGAAGAGAACTGGAGCTGACATCCGATCAAACGGTCGACTACGACTGCGAATTGAAGTTCGACGGGCTCGCCATTAATTTGCGGTACGAAGACGGCGTTCTCGTTCAAGCAGCTACTCGCGGAGACGGCTACACGGGTGAAGACGTTACTGCAAATGTCAAGACGATTAAGACACTTCCTTTAAAAGTCGAGGGCTTCCCGAAGATTTTTGAAGTCCGCGGCGAAGTTATCATGCACAAAGAAGTGTTCCGCAAGCTCAATGAAGAGCAGGAAGCAGCCGGAGCGAAACTTTTTGCCAACCCTCGCAATGCTGCGGCAGGAAGTCTTCGTCAGCTGGACTCTTCTTTAACTGCCAAACGCAACTTGAACTTTTATGCATACGGCTACGGTGAAGTAAGTGAGATGCCGGCCGACACCCAGTCGGGCTTGCTTGATTATCTGAAATCCAAGGGCTTCCCGGTGATCAGTAATCGAACTGTCGTGCAGACGCCGGAAGAGCTGGAAGCGTTTCATCTGGAAGTCGCTCGTATTCGTCACGACTTACCTTTTGATATTGACGGCGTGGTCTACAAGGTCAACAGTTTTGCCCGCCAGAAACAGCTGGGTTTTGTCTCCAGAGAGCCGCGCTGGGCAGTAGCTCATAAGTATCCGCCGGAAGAAGTCCAGACCCAGGTTTTGGATATAACTGTTCAAGTGGGACGAACGGGCAAACTTACACCGGTCGCTCGTCTGAAACCGGTGTTTGTCGGAGGAACCACAATCAGCAACGTTTCTCTGCACAACGAAGAATTCTTGCAGAACATGGGCATCAAGATCGGAGACACTGTCGTCGTGCATCGTGCCGGCGACGTCATTCCGGAGATCGTCCGAGTGATTCCTGAACTCAGGCCGAAAGACGCCAGAGATTTCGTGATGCCGGAATTCTGTCCGGTCTGCGGTTCTCACGCCTATAAAGAAGACGGAGAAAAGGATCGCCACTGCAGCGGCGGTCTGTTCTGCCGCGCACAGAGAGCCCAAGGCATTCTCCACTTTGTCAGCCGCAAAGCCATGGGCATTGACGGAATCGGAGAAAAGCTGGCCGAACAGCTGATTGAACATGATTTGGTAACGACGGTTGCGGACATTTACCGTTTGACCGTCGACAAGCTGGTCGGACTGGATCGCATGGGACAGAAATCGGCAGAAAAACTTGTCGCCTCAATTGAAGCCTCTAAAAAGACAACGCTCGAACGCTTTCTTTACGCCATCAGTATTCCGGAAGTCGGAGAAGCGACGGCAAGAAACCTGGCAGCTCACTTCGGCGCCTTAAAGCCGCTGGAAGATGCTTCTTTAGAGCAGCTGCTTGAAGTTGAAGATATCGGACCGTCGGGCGCGGAAAACATTCTGCACTTCTTTGCCGAACCGGCGAACATCGCGGTGATCAATGACCTGATGGATCGCGGCGTCGTGTGGGAAGAGGGTACGGGCACGAGTGACCAGGAACTGCCGTTGAACGGTTTGACATTCGTTCTGACCGGCACACTGCCGACGCTTTCCAGAGATGAGGCCAGCGATATTATTCGCAAAGCCGGCGGAAAGGTAAGCGGCTCAGTGTCGAAGAAGACGAGTTATGTGTTGGCAGGCGAATCTGCCGGCTCCAAACTCGCCAAAGCCGAGTCTTTAGGCGTTAATATCATAGACGAACCTGAGTTATTCAAAATGATCAATCAAGGAGTAAAGGCGGATGGCTAATTTTGCGTTGATCGGCGGCAGCGGTTTGGACCAGCTGTCTCTTTTAGAAGGCAAGGTCATTGAGAAAATTGACACTCCCTATGGTAAGGAGCCGGTCGAAATTTGCCGCGGAGTGATTGACGGTCTGAACATTGTATTTTTATCTCGGCACGGAACGACTGAGAAAAAGCCGCCTCATATGATTAACTATCGTGCCAACATATGGGCTCTTGCGCAGTTCGAGCCGAAGGCCGTCATTGCATTGGCTTCTGTCGGAGCGGTTTTACCTGAGGACGATATCGGTGCCATTGCCGTACCTGATCAGATCATTGATTACACCTGGGGTCGCGAAACCAGCTACAACACGGGCAAAGAGAAGTTTATTAATTTTATTGACTTCACTTATCCCTTCGACATGGATCTGAGAGAAGCGATTGTTGACGCTTCCGAAGAACTGGATCTTCCGATTATCGACGGAGGTACTTATGCCTGCACACAAGGTCCGAGACTCGAAACGGCGGCAGAAGTCGACCGTATTGATAATGACGGCGGTCACTATGTCGGTATGACGCTGATGCCCGAAGCTTGCTTAGCCAGAGAGTTGAATCTCAAGTACGCAGCGATTTGTCAGATCGTCAATACGGCTGCCGGCCGCGGGTCTTCCGAAAAGGGCATCGTGCTGGCAGATACAAAGGAAGCCTTAACAAAGGCAACCAAGGAAAGTGTTGACTTGGCCTTAACCACATTCCGATCTTTGGCAAAATAGATCATTTGAAAGTGACAAAACCCGCTGATGAGGCGGGTTTTGAATATGCAGACCGGCTAACCTAAAGCTCAAGGGCTTCTAACACGGCTTTTTCAAATTCGGCGCAGAAGACAGGATCCCGCAGCTTAGCGCTTTCAATTAGAAAGACGTCCTCGGCTCTTTCGCCCAGTGTCGTGATTCGGGCCGTCACAAGATTGATTCCATACTTCACAAACACACGTGCGATGGATGCCAAAAGACCTAGCCTGTCGGTTGTGACGATGGACAGCATGTATTGCTTTCCGGCGGCATCCGGCCTTAATGAAGCCTGCGGTGAGATCGGGAAGAGCTTGGATTGACGTGAAGGGCGTCCGCGAAGAGGGGGCGGAAGTTTTTCTGCCAAATCCAGTTTTTCCGCGAGTATTTCTTGGAAGCGAGCGAACTCTTGTTCGAAGTTGGGGTCTGAGCCGTCGTCAACGACGATGAAAGAGTCGACAACGCGTCCGTCTCGTCCCGTGTGGATACGAGCTTCGGCAATGGACAGACCGTATTGCTGCAGATTAGAAACGATGCGGGCAAAAAGTTCGGGGCGGTCCTGCGTCAGGATAAGAATTTCGTGCGCGTGTTCCATGCCGCGCAGCGGTCTGGATGCCACAAATGACTTCGAAGAATCGAGATGCGGCAGCAATACCTTGGCATGCCAAACGATATTCCGCACCGAGTGCTTCATAAAGTAAGCAACGTCAAAGTTATCCCAGAATTTATTGATCCGGTCCCGCTGCTCCGGTGTAAAGCGCGTCATGCGCAGAGCATCTTTACGGCGCCGGGAAACCAATAAATCTCGGTCGATGCCTTTCCCTTTAAGGAATCTGGCGGTCGAATAAAACAAATCTTCAAGAAGCTGGGCTTTCCAGGCGTTCCAGATTTTTGGTCCCGTCGCCCGGATGTCGCAAACGGTGAGCAGATAAAGGCCGACGAGGCGTTCCATCGTTCCGACCTTCTTGGCGAAGTTTTCAACAACCTCCGGATCAGAAATGTCTTGTTTCTGGGCCACCATGCTCATGGTCAGGTGTTCACGAACAAGAAACTCAATGTAGTCAGCGTCCTCACCGGTGATTTCAAAGTTGCGGCACATTTGCCGAACGATTTCCGCCCCGATTATGCTGTGGTCTCCGCCTCGGCCTTTGCCGATGTCATGGTAGAGAAGGGCAAGAACCAAACGCCAGCTTCCTTTCATCGCCATCATGAGCTCGGTGCAAAGCGGCAGCTCGTGGGCGTTTTCACTGTGTGTGAAGTTTCTGAGGTAACGAATCGCAAGGAGGGTGTGCTGATCCACTGTATAGGCGTGGAATAAATCATGCTGCATTTGACCGACGATTCGGTTGAAGCTTGGCAGCAGTTTTCCGAGTACGCCCCAGCGATTCATCTCTTCCAGGGCATGCCAAACGCCTCGGCGTCCTTGGATAATCTTCAAAAATGTCTGACGGTTGACGGGATTTTCAGCCCATTCTTTGTTCATCAGAGAATGAGCTTCAAATAAGGCACGGTAAAGCCGTGAAGACTTCATCGGAATGTCCGGATGACGTTCCTGAATTAAAAAGGCCTCGAGAATTCTTTCAGGGTTTTTAACGAAGACGTCCGGAGACTCAAGGCCGAGCACGTCGCCCTGCCGTACAAAACCGCTGCAAATGGGTTCGCCGGTTTGTTCAGGTTCTTTGGAGTAGCGTTCTTTAATGGCCTGAAGAATGATGGAATTGAGCTGGCCGATGGTTTTTGCATTGACATAGAAGTGCTGCATCATCACTTCACTAGGACGCCTGCCGACAGTCCCGACAATGCCCAGCGCTTTAGCCAGCGGTTCCTGAATTTCGAAAATTAATCGATCCTCATGGCGGTTAGTGAGCAGATGCATATGGATCCGCAGCCGGTAAAGGCTTTTCGTAACGGATTCCAAAAGTTCGCATTCTCGGCGAGTGATCAAACCCTTTTCAAAGACTTCCTGCCAAGTGTTGCCAAGACGGGCCGCCCTAAGCACCCAGATCAAAATATTCAGGTCTCGAAGGCCGCCCGGGGCTTCTTTAATGTTCGGTTCCAGAGCATAAGAGGACTCGTGGTACTTCAAATGCCGCTGCTGCTGTTCGATGAATTTTGCCCGATAGAACTTTTTAAGATTCAGACTCCTTTCTATCGTATCGGAGTAGGTCTTAAAGAGTTCTGCGCTCCCCGAGATGAGCCGGGATTCGAGCATCGCGGTCTGTGCAGTGATGTCGATATCTGCCTGTTCAAGACACTCTTCGATTTTCCGAACAGAGTAGCCGACGGTCAGACCAAGCGACCATAGATTGCCGATAACTTCCGAGATTGTTTTTAAGTCTTTATCTTTGACATCATCAGGCAGGAGAAAGAGCAGGTCCAAGTCGGAGAAAGGAAACTGCTGCTCTCTGCCGTAACCGCCGACCGCGACGACGGCAACCGCTTCAGACAGACCGTTGAGTTTGAGAATCTCCAAAACTGCCTCATCGGCAGCCTTGGAGTGCGCAGAAAGATAGGCATCGGCGTCAACGTCCGCCAAAAACTTCTTTGCTAAAACTTCTCGCTGATCTTTAAACTTTTTGACGATTTCGTTGATTTCCATAGCCTTGGGATTCTATCTTTATGAATTTAGGCAGAAGGTTTTACCCACGAGGGGGCAGGCGGGCATTTCGGCGATACCGTCAGAACTTCGTATCCGGTTTCAGTGACGAGAATCGTATGTTCCCACTGGGCGGAAAGGCTTCTGTCTTTGGTTACGGCGGTCCAGCCGTTCGGAAGGATGCGAAGTTCTTTCCTTCCGGCGTTGATCATCGGTTCGATCGTGAAGATCATGCCGGGCTTCATGACAGCACCGGTGCCGAGCTTGCCGTAATGGCAGACCTGAGGATCCTCGTGAAAGCCGACACCTACCCCGTGCCCGCAGAATTCACGCACGACGCTGCAGCCCTGAGGCTCGACAAAATGCTGAATTGCATAGCCGATATCTCCGAAATGGGCGCCGGGACGCACGATTTCAATGCCTTTCCACATGGAGTCGAAAGTGACATTGATGAGGTGTTTAGCAGCAACGGAAATATGGCCGACGGAATACATACGGCTGGTGTCGCCGTAATAACCGTTTTTAATGACCGTCACGTCAATATTTAAGATGTCGCCGTTTTTGAGCACCTTCTCATTCGGAATACCGTGGCAGATCTGATGATTGACGGAAATGCAAGTAGCTTTCGGATAAGGATTGGTGCCGTCCGGGTCGTAGTTAAGGCAAGCGGACTTGTCTTTGAGGACATCTTCGGTATATCTGAGCATCAAATCATCGAGGTACTCGGTGGTGACGCCGGCTTTAACAAACGGTTCAATGTAGTCGAGAACCAAAGCCGCATCGCGGCAGGCAGCCCGGATGCCTTCGATTTGTTCCGGGGTCTTAATAAGGATATTGTCAAACATTGATTAAATCTGACTCGAAAAAGTTTTTCAATGCGGCAATTTTAGTGGATTCACCGTTAAGCGGTGCCTTTTCAGCCTTATATAGGTCAACCGGAAGAAAGGTGACAATCAGTCTTCAAATCCTCGCCAAAACAAGGTTTCATTTGATTTATCCCAAATAGAAAATCCAAAAGGTTGTAACGCCTCTTTTCAAACGCTTAACTCTTTGAAAAAGCATGATAGAATTTCGCCCCGATCCGAACGGAAACGTTTGGACTTTTTTGTTAAATAGCGCAGTCTCACAACAGGGTTCCATTCGGAAATCGTGAGGCTGTTGGAATTAAACCCTAAAGGAATTAAAGATATGTCATCTCTGAGCATGCGTGAACTGCTCGAAGCCGGTGCACACTTCGGTCACCAGACTCGTTTTTGGAGCCCCAAAATGTCCCAGTACATTTTCGGCTCTCGTAACAAGATTCACATCATCAACCTCGAAAAGACTGTTGCTAAATTCGACGAAGCTGCCAAGTTCTTAACAAACCTGGCTGCTCAGAAGGGCACCATCCTTTTCGTCGGCACAAAGCGCACTTCCCGCGACGCCATCGTTGCTGAAGCCAAACGCGCCGGGATGCCTTATGTTGATCAGCGCTGGCTGGGCGGTATGCTCACCAACTTCAAGACGGTTAAGGTTTCCCTGAAGCGTCTTAAAGAAATGGAACAGAAAGTTGCCGACGGCGCTCTTGAAAAGATGACCAAAAAAGAAGCTCTCGACTTCACTCGTGAACTCGAAAAGCTGAACAAAGCTATGGGCGGCATCAAAGAAATGAACGGTCTGCCCGACGCTCTGGTCGTTGTTGACGTTGGCTACCACAAGATTGCTATTCAGGAAGCTAACAAGCTTGGTATTCCTGTTGTCGGTATCGTTGATACGAACCACAATCCTGCCGGTGTTGACTATGTCATCCCGGGTAACGACGACAGCGCCCGCGCTGTTGCTCTTTACGCTAAAGGATTTGCTGACGCAATTCTTGAAGGCAAGAACAAGAACCTTGAAGACACTGTCAAGGCTGCTAAAGACTCCGACTTCGTTGAAGAAGCCGCTGTCGAAGAAAAAGCTGAGTAATTCGCCTCTTCTTGTCTGAAGTACCAAGGGAAGGGGCGTTCGCGCCCCTTTCTTTTTAAACCAATTATTTTTTAAGGATAAAACAATGGCTGTTATCACTGCCGCAATGGTTAAAGAACTTCGTGTTAAAACCGACGCTCCGATGATGGAATGCAAAAAGGCTTTGACAGAAGCTGACGGCAACATGGAGCAGGCTGAAGAAATTCTTCGCGTTAAGCTCGGCAACAAGGCCACTAAGGCTGCCAGCCGCATTACCGCTGACGGCGTTGTCGCTATCTACATCGACGAACCGGGCAAGATCGGCGCTATCGTTGAACTGAACTCCGAAACCGACTTCGTTGCTAAGAATGCCGACTTCATCGCTTTCGCCAACGACATCGCTAAGCTCGTCGCCGAAAACAAACCGGCTGACGTTGCTGCTCTTTCCGCTCTTCCGCTCAACGGCTCTACCGTTGACGAAGTTCGTAAAGGCCTGATCGGCAAGATCGGTGAAAACATCTCCATCCGCCGCTTCCAGATCATTGAAGGCAAAGGCAAGCTCTCCACATACATCCACGGCGGTGCCAAGATCGGCGTTATCGTTGACGTGGTCGGCGGCAACGACGAAGTTGCTCACGACGTGGCTATGCACATCGCTGCTTCCAAGCCGAAGGCTCTCGACAAAGACGGCGTTGATCAGAACCTGATCGAAACAGAACGCCGCGTTGCGATTGAAAAAGCTCGCGAAAACGGCAAACCGGAACACCTGATCGAGAAGATCGCCGAAGGTTCCGTTAACAAGTTCCTCAAGGAAGTCACACTTCTTTCTCAGCCGTTCGTTAAGGATGACTCTAAGAGCGTCGGCGAACTCCTGAAGAGCAATGGTGCTACAGTATCTGCATTTGCGCTGTTTGTTGTCGGTGATGGTCTTGAAAAACGCAACGACGACTTCGCTGCCGAAGTTGCTGCTCAGGCTGCTGCCGCACGTGCCTAATTGTTGAACTTTTTTCGGAGTAAACGATGAGTAAGTCTGAAACGCCTAAAACCAAACGAATTCTGCTGAAACTCTCCGGCGAAGCCCTTATGGGGGACAACGCCTTCGGCATCAGCCGTGATACGCTCAAGAGTATCGTCGGTGAAATTAAAGAAGTAGTTGACTTAGGCGTTCAGCTTGCGATCGTGGTCGGCGGCGGCAATATCTTCCGCGGAGTCGCACTCGGCTCCACCGGTATGGATCGTGCCACCGGCGACTATATGGGCATGCTGGCTACCTGCATGAACGCAATGGCCCTCCAGGATGCACTGAGAAACGCCGGTGTTGAAGCCCGTGTTCAGTGCGCTCTGGATATCGACCAGGTTGCCGAGCCGTATATTCGCGGCAAAGCCTTGAGCCACCTGAAGAAAGGCCGGGTTGTGATTTTTGCTGCCGGTACCGGTAATCCGTTCTTCACAACGGATACTGCCGCAGCGCTGAGAAGTGCTGAAATCGGAGCCGACATGGTTCTGAAAGCCACTCAGGTTGACGGTGTCTTTACCGCTGATCCCAAGAAAGATCCCAGCGCAAAAATGTATAAGTCTCTGACTTTTGACGAAGCCATTCAGAAGAAGCTCAAGATTCTGGACGCTACAGCTTTTACGCTCTGCCGCGATCAAGGCATGCCGATTAGAGTCTTCAACCTTCATAAGCCCGGTGCGCTCAAGCGCGTTGTGCTTGGTGAAGACGAGGGCACGCTCGTTCACGTT
>UMDR01008625.1_pt1 | contig 10210 bp, 5 predicted proteins | sample 1964541 | NCBI WGS metagenome assembly UMDR01 (sample SAMEA4835999, study PRJEB28245) | human gut metagenome | biome: gut microbiome; material: fecal sample | place: Denmark | collected 2008 | reverse complement strand
CCCCGACGACGGGACTGCACGTCCCCGCTCGGTGGGCGTCGTGATGAGCGGCGGCGGCGCAAAGGGACTCTACCATATAGGCGTGCTCGAAGCCCTCGAGGAGAACGGCGTGCCGATCGATTACGTGGCGGGCACCTCGATGGGCTCGATCATCGCGGCCATGTATGCCGCGGGCTACTCCCCTGCCCAGATGCGGGAGATTGTCGCTTCGGGCGTGGTCAAGGAGTGGGTGTCGGGGCGTATCGACCCCCGCTATACCCCCTACTACCGGCAGATCGGCCACAACCCGTCGTTTATCAGCGTGCGCCTGAACCTGGGTAATTCGGGCAAGCGTTTCCGTGTGACGAACCTGATTTCTTCGACGCCGATCGAGATGGCGCTTACGGAGCTGTTCGCGCCGGCCTCGGCGGCTGCCGGCGGCGACTTCGACCGTCTGATGGTGCCTTTCCTCTGCGTGTCGAGCGATATGAACGCCCGCGAGCCGGTGGTGATGCGCAACGGCGACCTGTGCGAAGCCGTGCGCTCGTCGATGTCCATCCCGCTGGTGTTCAAACCGATGAAAGTCGATTCGATGCTGCTCTACGACGGCGGTATTTACGACAACTTCCCGTGGCGTCCGCTCGACGTGGGGTTCCGTCCCGACCTGATCGTGGGCAGTATCTGCACGGCGGGCAATACCCCGCCGGGCGAGGACATCAACATCCTCGACCAGGCTTTCATGCTGGCGATGCACGATACGGATTACGACCTGCCCAAAGGGCGCAGCGTCACGGTTCGCCGTGCCGTGGATGTCAACATGCTCGATTTCGACAGCGCCGTGGCCGTGATGGATGCCGGTTATGAAGATGCGATGGCCGTCATGCCGCAGATTCTGGAGCGGGTTTCCGAACGCTGGTCACCCCGGCGCTATGCCGAGCGGCGCGAGGAGTTCCGCGCCAAATGCCCGCCGCTGGTCTTCAACGACTATAAGCTCGAAGGGCTCTCCTCGGCGCCCGAGGCCTATATCCGCGACTTCGTGAAGGTAGACCGCCGAACCCCCGGGCGCCAGCGCCCGATGGGTTTTTCCGAATTGCGCGACAACCTCTACGCGGTGCTTGCGGACGGCGATTTCACGATGGATTTCCCGCACGTGGCATACGACACCGTGACGGAGCGCTATTCGTTCCGGGCAAAGTTCCATACCAAACCCAACTTCAAGATCACGATCGGCGGCAACGTCTCCTCGACGGCCTTCAACCAGGCCTACATCGGCGTCAATTACCAGACGATCGGCCGTGTGGGGCAGCAGTTGGGCGCCGACCTCTACCTCGGGCCGATCTATACGTGGGGTACGATCGGAGGGCGCACGGATTTCTACATGTGGAAACCCGTGTTCCTGGATTACTCCTACAATTTCGCCGTGCGGAATTTCCGCCACGGTTCATTCGGCAACATCACCAAAATCGACAACACGCGGCAGGTCAAGAACAGCGAAAGTTTCTTCTCGGTGGCCGCCGGAATGCCCCTCGCCCACCGCGGCGTCTTCCTGATCCGCGCCAACGGCGGGCATGTCAATTACCGGTACGATTCCGACGAGCTTTTCGCCGACGATACCGACCATTCGCGCTATTCGTTCTTCGGGATCAAGGCCGAGCTGGCGCGTAATACGCTCGACAAGTTCCTCTATCCCCGCCGGGGTTCCGACCTGAAACTGTCGGGCATCTTCGTCACGGGGCGCGATAAATACGAGCCGTTCGATGCCGAAAAGTTCCTGTCGCGGACGTCCCGCCAGTGGGTCGGGGCGCGGCTTACGTGGGACAAGTATTTCGACATGCCGGGCTGCAGCTGGTTTTCGCTGGGGCTGAACGTCGACGGCGTGATCACGAACCACCCCGAGTTCACGACCGAGGGGGCCACGGTGATGTCGATGCCGGCTTACGAGCCGGTGCCTCACGCGCAGATGATTTACATGCCCGACTTCCGGGGCAAGCGGTTCGCGGCGGGCGGCGTGATGCCGACTTTCGACCTGATGCCCAACTTCTTCCTGCGCACGGGTTTCTACGCCATGTTCCGCGAGAAACGCAGTTTCGTACCCGGGGTGTCGGGCCCGGTGGAAGATAAGCGCTGGCACTATATCGCCGAGGCGTCGCTGGTCTACCATACGCCGATCGGCCCGGTCAGCCTGGCCCTGACCAAATACGACCTGCGCAACTGGAAGAACATGTACCTGACGTTCAATTTCGGGTACGCGATCTTCGCGCCCAAGGGGACGTTCTATTAGCGTGCCGTGGCGCCGGGCGCATTATTTTTTCTGTTATCGGAATAACACTTTTTTAAATTATTTTCATAAATTTGCCCCGGTAATGCGTATTTGAAAGATCAATTCAACAAAATAATTCAAAATCAAAGAGCTATGTTCGCAATCGACAATTACGATTTCAAAGGCAAGCGCGCGATCATCCGCGTGGATTTCAACGTGCCCCTCAACGAGAAGGGCGAGGTAACGGACGATACCCGCATCCGTGCGGCGATCCCCACCATCAAGAAGGTGCTCGAAAAGGGCGGCTCGGTCATCCTGATGTCGCACCTGGGGCGTCCCAAGAAGAATCCCGATCCCAAGTTCTCGCTGGAGCAGATCGTCCCCGCCATCGAGAAACGCCTGGGCGTGAAGGTGATGTTTGCCGGCGACTGCATGGGCGAGAAGGCCGCCGGGATGGCTGCAAACCTCAAGCCCGGCGAGGTGATGCTGCTCGAAAACCTGCGTTTCTATGCCGAGGAGGAGGGCAAGCCCCGCGGCCTGGCCGAAGACGCTACCGACGAGGAGAAGAAGGCTGCCAAGAAGGCGCTCAAAGAGGGCCCGCAGAAAGAGTTCGTCAAGCGGCTCGCTTCGTATGCCGATTGCTACATCAACGATGCGTTCGGTACGGCGCACCGCGCACACGCTTCGACGGCGCTGATCGCCGATTATTTCCCCAACGACAAGATGTTCGGCTATGTGATGGAGAACGAGCTGAAGGCCATCGACGGCATCATGCTCAACCCGCAGCGCCCGTTCTGCGCCATCCTGGGCGGTTCGAAGGTCTCGACCAAGATCACCATCATCGAGAATCTCCTGGAGAAGGTGGACGTCCTCATCCTGGGCGGCGGTATGACCTATACCTTCGCGGCTGCGGAGGGCGGTAAGGTCGGCAATTCGATTTGTGAGCCCGACCAGTTCCAGACGGCACTCGATATCCTGGCCAAAGCCAAGCAGAAGGGTGTGAAGGTCGTGATGTCGCCCGACGCGCTGATCGCCGACGCATTCTCGGCCGATGCCAACACCGATGTGGCTCCCGCCAACAATATTCCCGACGGCTGGGAAGGCGTCGACATCGCCGAGGAAGGCAAGAAGGTGTTCCGCGAGGAGATCCTCAAGTGCAAGACGATCCTCTGGAACGGCCCCGTGGGCGTGTTCGAGATTGACAAGTTCGCAACCGGTTCGCGCGCCGTGGCCGAGGCTATCGCCGAGGCTACCTCGAAGGGTGCCTACTCGCTCATCGGCGGCGGCGATTCGGTGGCGTGCATCAACAAGTTCGGCCTGGCGGATCAGGTGTCGTACGTTTCGACGGGCGGCGGCGCACTGCTGGAATATATGGAGGGCAAAGAGCTCCCGGGTGTGGCGGCGATCCGCAAATAAGCCGACATTCCGATCCAGATCCGAAATAAAGACAAGGGGTGTTCCGGCATGGTCGGACACCCCTGTCGTCACTAAAATACCCGAACACAATGAAAAAAATCATTCTTTTCGCTGCAACAATAGCTTGTATGGCAAGTTGTCAGAATACATCCAAAACCCCGGCCATCGACCTGGCCAACTTCGACCTTTCGGTAGCCCCGAACGCCGACTTCTACGAGTACGCCACGGGCGGCTGGCAGAAAAACAACCCCCTCAAACCGGAATATTCGCGCTACGGTTCGTTCGATATCCTGCGTGACAACAACGAGAAGCGTATCAACGAGCTTTTCTCGGAGATGACCAAGATGAAGGCCGAGCCCGGCAGCATCGAGCAGAAGATCTCCGACCTCTATAAGATGGGGCTCGATTCGGTACGCCTGAACGCCGAGGGCGCAGCTCCGGTGAAGGACGCCGTCGGGGAGATCCTCGCTATCGGCGACCGTGCACAGCTGACCGGTGCCATTGCCGGACTCCACACGGCGATCGCCAACCCCTTCTTTTCCGTGGGTGTGCAGGCTGACTTGATGAACAGCGATATCAATGCCCTTTATATCTCGCAGTCGGGCCTCACGATGGGCGACCGCGATTACTACCTCGACCCCGAGAACGAGAATATCCGGACGGCCTACAAGGAGTATCTGGGCAAGCTTTTCCGTCTTGCAGGCATTCCTGAGGCCGACATCGAGAAAGCCGTGGCCGGTGTGATGAACATCGAGACGAAACTGGCCGAGAAGTCGTGGTCGAACACCGAGCTGCGCGACATACCGGCACAGTACAACCCCACGGCGAAGGCCGAGTTCGAGAAGACCTACGATGCCATAGACTGGCCCGCTTACTATAAAGCCATGGGCATCGGCGACTTCGACACGATCATCGTGACGACGAAATCGTCGATCGCCAACGCCAACGACCTGATGAAGAACGCTCCGCTGGAGGATATCCGTTACTACCTCGCGGCGCAGTACCTGGACGATGCCGCGTCGTACCTGAGCGACGATTTCCAGCAGGCATCGTTCGATTTCTACGGCAAGGCGATGGCCGGCCAGCAGGAGATGAAACCCCGCTGGAAGCGAGCCATGTCGGTGCCCAACGGCATCCTTTCCGAGGCCGTGGGCGAGATGTATGTCGCCAAATATTTCCCCGCAAAGGACAAAGAGCGTATGCTCGGGCTGGTGAAGAACCTGCAGACGGCGCTCGGGCAGCATATCGCGGCGCTGGACTGGATGTCGGACGCCACGAAGGCCAAGGCTCAGGAAAAACTGGCGTCCTTCACGGTGAAGATCGGTTACCCGGACAAGTGGAAGGACTATTCGACGCTGGCGATCGACCCCTCGAAGAGCTATTTCGAGAACATCGTGAATGCCAGCCTCTGGTATACGGCCGACAATATTTCGAAGCTCGGCAAGCCTGTCGACAAGGACGAGTGGCACATGTCGCCCCAGACGGTGAACGCCTACTACAACCCGACGACCAACGAGATCTGCTTCCCGGCAGCCATCCTTCAGCCGCCGTTCTACAACCCCGAGGCTGACGACGCCGTGAACTACGGCGCCATCGGCGTGGTGATCGGCCACGAGATGACCCACGGGTTCGACGACCAGGGCCGCAACTTCGACAAGGACGGCAACATGAACAACTGGTGGACGGAGGAGGACGCTGCTGCGTTCAAGGCCAAGACCGACATCCTCGTAAAGCAGTTCGACGCGATCGAGGTGCTGCCCGCCAAGGACGGCCAGCCTGCGATTATGGCCAACGGCTCCCTCAGCCTGGGCGAGAACATCGCCGACCAGGGCGGCCTGCGCGTTTCCCATACGGCGTTCCGTAACTCGCTGAACGGCACCGAGCCCGCGCCGATCGACGGATTCACCGCCGACCAGCGGTTCTACCTGGCTTACGCTACGCTGTGGGCGCAGAATATCCGCGACGAGGAGATCGCACGTCTTACGAAGCTCGACGTACACTCGCTGGGCAAATGGCGTGTGAACGCCACGCTGCGTAATCTGCAGGATTTCTACGATGCGTTCAGTATGACCGACGGGGAGATGTTCATGCCCGAGGAGGAGCGCGTGGTTATCTGGTAGGCGGGTTCCGCCCCGATCGATATGCCGGCGGCCGGGTGATCCCGGCCGCTTTTTTGTTTCCCTGCCGGGCGGGTTGTCGTGTTGATTATATCGAAAAACGATAAATATTTTTTGATATTCAAAATTTGTTGTTATATTTGTCGCCGAACAAACCCTAAAAATAACTCTCAGCGACCATGGATTTACTCACAGTAGAACATGTCACCAAGCAATACGCCGGGCACAAGGCCCTCGACGACGTATCGCTCGCAATCCCCCGAGGTTCGGTCTACGGGTTGCTTGGCCCCAACGGGGCCGGCAAAACGACGCTGATCCGCATCATCAACCGCATCACGGCGCCCGACAGCGGCCGCGTGTTGTTCGGTGATCGCGAGATCACGCCTGCGGATGTTTACCGTATCGGTTACCTGCCCGAGGAACGCGGCCTTTACAAGAAGATGAAGGTCGGCGAACAGGCCGTTTTCTTCGCACGCCTGAAAGGGCTTTCGCGCCGCGAAGCCGTCGTGCGGCTCAAGCAGTGGTTCGTGAAGTTCGGTATCCAGGACTGGTGGGACAAGAAGATCGAGGAGCTCTCGAAGGGCATGGCCCAGAAGGTGCAGTTCATCGTCACGGTACTGCACGAACCCGAACTGCTGATCTTCGACGAGCCTTTCTCGGGCTTCGACCCGATCAATGCCAACCTCCTGAAGGAGGAGATCCTCGCCCTGCGCGACAAGGGCTCCACGATCATCTTCTCGACGCACAACATGTCGTCCGTGGAGGAGATCTGCGACCACATCACGCTGATCAACAAGTCGCGCAACATCCTCTCGGGGTGTGTCGACGACATACGCCGCAGGCACGGGGCAAACATCTTCGAAGTGGCCTACCGGGGCGATGAGGCGGCGCTGCGCCGTGCCGTCGAAGGCCGCTGCGAGATACTCGAAGGTTCGCAGGACAAGTCGGTATACGCTACGCTCAAACTCCATGTCGGGCGCGACGAGGAGGTGCGCGCAGTGATCGCCGCCGTGAACGACGCCGTCGAGCTGCGCTCGTTCCAGGAGATCATCCCGTCGATGAACGACATATTCATCCGCGCCGTCAGCGGGAACCTTTAGCCGGCCATGAACAGCAAGATCGTCAGCTCCGTCTTCGCCGTCGTGGCGCTGGGCATCCTCTTTTACGACGTCTGTGCCGGGGAGCGGGTTGCGCCGTGGGTCTACATCTGCGTGGGGCTGCTCGTCGCGGCGCAGCTGATCAATCTCTTCGGGAACAAAACTCATAAAAACAAGTAAAACCATGTCACAAGTAGGTATCATCATAGGGCGCGAATTCAACGAGCGCGTCCGTAAAAAATCCTTCATCATCACCACGCTGCTGATGCCGCTGCTGATGGTCGGCCTGATGTTCGCCCCGATGCTCATCATGAAGTATTCGGGCGGCGACGAGAAACATATCGCCGTGATCGACGAGAGCGGGCTGATAGCCCCCAGGCTGCAAAGCGGCAAGGAGCTGATATTCGAGCCCACCGACCTTTCGACCGAGGCCGCGCGCAAGGAGCTGACCGACAAGTTCGGCGTGCTCTACATCGGTTCGGACATCCTCACCAACCCCAACAACGTGAAACTGTATGCCAATTCGTCGTCGTCGCTGTCGGTCGAAAGCAACATCACGGGGCAGATCGAGGATATCATAGAGGCCGAGAAACTCAAGTCGTACAACATCGAAAACCTGTCGCAGATACTCCAGGAGGTGAAGACCCGCGTCGGTATGCAGACTTTCCGCAACGACGAGTCGCAGGAAGAGGAGGCGCACGCCAAATCGTCGGTGGTAGCCACGGGGACGGGCTTCGTGCTGGGCATGATCCTCTACATGTTCCTGCTGATCTACGGTTCGATGGTCATGCAGTCCGTGATCGAGGAGAAGAACAGCCGCGTGCTGGAGGTGATGGTTTCGTCGGTGAGGCCCTTCGACCTGATGCTGGGCAAGATACTCGGCGTGGCGTCGGTTGCCGTCGTGCAGGTGCTGATCTGGGGCGCGCTGTGCGTCGTAGGGGCGCTTGCGGTGGCGCAGATGATGCCGCCCGAAATGATGGAGGGCGTGCAGGCCATGCAACAGGGGGTTCCCGGCGCAGCGGCTGCGATCGACGTGAACCCGGAGATGTTGCAGGTGATAGCGGCCATTACGGACTTCGGCTTTATCCTCCGCATCTTCGCCTACCTGCTGCTGTTCGTCTTCGGCGGTTACCTGTTCTATTCGGCGATGTTCGCCGCGGTGGGTTCGGCCGTGGACAGCATCCAGGATGCGCAGCAGTTGCAGACGCCGATCACGATTCCGATCATCCTCGCCCTGCTGGTGATGATATCGGTCGTGAACGACCCCAACTCGCAGATGGCCTTCTGGTTCTCGATGATCCCCTTCACGTCGCCCGTGGTGATGATGGCGCGTATCCCTTACGGCATCCCCCTGTGGGAGATAATCCTCTCGCTGGTGATCCTCTACGCCTCGTTTACGGCGATGGTGTGGTTTGCGGCGAAGATCTATCGCGTGGGTATCTTCATGTACGGCAAAAAGCCGACGTTCAAGGAGCTGTACAAGTGGATGCGGTATAAGTATTAGTCCGCACCGCGAGACGCGGAATAACCGGGCCGTACGTTGTCGTGCGGCCCGGTTTGTTTTCGTGCTGCCGGGCCGTCCGCCCCGTGCGAAATCGGCGGGTGCCGGGATTTTCCCGGTTTTTACTATCTTTGGGGGTATGAAAGAGTCGAAATTCGTCAAAACCAAGATCGTCGCGGGCTATGTCATCCTGATTGCCGTCTGCGTCCTTTCGGTCGGGTATGTTTACCGTGCGGTGGTGCGTTTTTCGACCTCCGACGGCAGTTATTCGCTGCTGCACACCAAGCGCAATGTCGTGGGACAAACCCTCTACCACCTCTACCAAGCCGAGAGTTACGGCCAGCTGATGATCGCCGGATACAAGTCTTACGAGGCGCGGTACAAACGTGAATTGCGCACCGTGCGCGGCTATATCGACTCGTTGCGCAACCTGGCCGGGGAGCAGGATTCGCTCCAGACGATGCGCCTGGACAGCATTGTGAGGCTGCTGGGCGACAAGGAGCGGCGGACGATGAACCTGCGGCGGACGATCCGTTCGGCGGCTACGGCCAGCCTGCTGGACAAGAATATCCGCGAGCTGATCGGCCCGGCGGACAGTGTGGACAGCGTGGGGGTTCTGCGCGACAGTGTGTCGGTGCGTACGGTGGTGCAGGATACGCTGTCCGTGGCGGTGCCGCGGCGCAAGCGCAATTTTTTCCGCCGTTTCGCCGATCTGTTCAGTCCTCCCAAAGAGGATTCGAGCATCGTGATCTCCCACCGTGAGCGGGTCGTCGATTCGCTCCCCGCGACGGCCGTGAAGGATACGATCGCCATCGTCCTCAGGACGTTGCAGGATCGGGTAACCAGCGACCGCATCGGCATCTACGACCGGGCGTGGGACGAAGGGATGCGCCTCCGCTACAGCAACGAACTGGTGAATACGAAGATTTACCGCCTCATCATGGATTTCGAAGCCGAGGATACGGCGTTCCTGCTGGGCAAGATCGACCAGACGGAGGCTATCCGCCGCCGGTCGTCGTACGTGCTGGGCGGTATCGCCATCGTCGCCGTCGTGCTGATGCTGCTGTTCGTGGGTATCCTGCTGCGTGATATCAACCGCAGTACCCGCTACCGGAGGGCGCTCGAGCGGGCCAACCGCGACAACGAGGCGCTGCTGGCAGCGCGTGAGAAGCTGATGCTGGCCATCACGCACGACATCAAGGCGCCGCTGGGATCGGTGATGGGGTATATCGACCTGCTTTCGCGCCTCACCACGGGCAAACGCGAGGGACTTTACCTGCACAATATGAAGGAGTCGTCGGAGCACCTGCTGGCGCTGGTCAACAGCCTGCTGGACTTCTACCGGCTCGATATCAACAAGGTCGACGTCGACAACGTGGCGTTCTGCCCGGCACAACTGTTCGAGACGATCCGCGAGGGGTTTGCGGCCATGGCCGATGCAAAGGGCATCGCCCTTGTGCTCGAAGCCGGGCCGGGGGCCGGGGACGAGGTGACGGGCGATCCTTTCCGGATCCGCCAGGTTGCCGATAACCTGATATCCAATGCGCTGAAATTTACGGACGAGGGCAGTGTGACGATCCGGGCCGACGTCGTGGACGGACGGCTGGTATTCTCCGTGCGCGACACCGGGCGGGGCATCGGCCGCGAGGAGAAAGAACGCATTTTCCAGGAGTTCGTACGCCTGCGTTCGGCGCAGGGCGTCGACGGGTTCGGTCTGGGGCTTTCGATCGTCGACCGTCTGGTAAAACTGCTCGGCGGCAGCATCTCGCTCGAAAGCCGCCTGGGCGAGGGCAGCAAGTTCATTGTCTCGGTGCCGGTAGGCCGCAGCAGCGGGAAGAAA
>UMDR01019470.1_pt1 | contig 10240 bp, 19 predicted proteins | sample 1964541 | NCBI WGS metagenome assembly UMDR01 (sample SAMEA4835999, study PRJEB28245) | human gut metagenome | biome: gut microbiome; material: fecal sample | place: Denmark | collected 2008 | reverse complement strand
TGCCAGCCTCGGTATTCAGCAGGCGCCGGCTGCTACTACTCGGCCATGTACTACAAGCAGAAAGGTCAGTTCTACGGCCCGAACACAGTCCCGCAGCCCGTCGATCAGATCTTCTTCACCTACAAGCCCGGAGAAGTTTCCCACACTGGCATGGTGGAGAGCGTCAGCGGCAGCACGATCACGGTGATCGAGTTTAACACCTCCGACCAGGTGGCCAGGCGGACCTACCAGGTGGGCGGCGGCTCCATCTACGGCTACGGCCGCCCGAATTGGGGCACCGCTGCTGAGGACATAAATGTCCCCAGCAAACCGGCAGGCGAAACAGCCTACGACGGGAAGACGGTCGCGGAACTGGCCCAGGAGGTCATTGCCGGCAAATGGGGCATCGGCGCGGAGCGTGTTGCAAGGCTCTCGTCGGCAGGCTACGACTACACAGCCGTGCAGAACAAGGTGAACGAAATCCTTACTGGCAGGCCCACCGCCCCCGAGACGGTAACCGCGCCGGCGGATTCACCCGCAGCTACCCAGCAGGAGGCGGCCCCGGTCACAACCGGCAAGACCTACAAGATCAAGCTGGCTGAACTGAAAGAGGGAATGAAGGACACGGCCGACGATCATCATATCGCCCGCGCCCAGACGCTTCTTATCGGCCGCGGCTACTTCTGCGGCGGCAAGATCGACAAGCAGACCGGGGCAGAAACCCCGGATGGTGAATACGGCCCCACCACAAAAAAAGCGGTCGAACAATTCCAGACAGACAACGCGCTCACGGTTGACAGCGAGATCGGCGCCGAAACCATGTCCGCGCTGCTGAAATAACGAAGGAGGATATATCCATGAAGAAGTATCTCAAACCGATCCTGATGACGCTGCTGGTGCTGGCGATGGTTTTCGCCCTCTGCGCCTGCGCCGTCCCGGAAGTCCAGGTTCAGAACGAAGATGGCACTCAGACGATCTGGGGCGTTCTGATCGAGCAGACCGTCACCGTCGTCTACCGCCTGATATGGGCGGCCACCCTCGCGTTCGGCGCCTGGGTTCTGGACAAGATCGGCAAGAATGTGAAGCTGAAAAACGTATCCCTTGCCATCCAGACGGTATGCGATATCACAAGGCAGACAGCGGAGGAGCTGCAGCAGACCATTGTGGACGATCTGAAAAAGAGCAGGCCGGGCGGTAAGCTGACACCGGAGGACATCGACGACCTCGGTTTCCGCCTCTTGACCCTCGTTAAGACAAAGCTCGACACCGCGACGCAGGAAATCGTTATCGCGTCCGGCGCCGACCTCGATGCTCTGATTACCGGCGAGTGCGAGGCGTTTTTGAGTAGACTGAAATCCTACGCCGCCGTTCCTATCCCCGTCACAGCGCTGGAGGCCGGCGAAGAACAGACCGAGGAGTAAGCTGTAGCAAGTTGTAGCAAGCTCCCAAGCAAGTATGAAGTAAGCTGAACCCCCTTACGTGCATGAATCCAGAAAAGATGCACGTAAGGGGGCTTTTTTCGTTTTCACCAACACATCACGCGCCGGGTATCGAAATTATCGCCATACACTCGGTAAAAAACGGCTCAACGCCATCGGACAACAATTTATACTCCCGAAAACAAAACGCCACCAGAGGGCTCTCAGAGGCTCATACGGGCATTTCCGAAAGGCCGTCTTACCGAAGCGGTATCTTGATCCGGGGGGGGCGCGCCTATTTGACTAAAAGCGGCCTGTTTTGTCAACCGTGAGTGTCACAGCCGGTTCTGCGTGACAGTTTTGCCATCGTCACAGCCTTTTGCCTGCGACTGTCACAGCGACTGTCACTGTGACATAATGCGTGACAATTACCGTGACGTCACGCTACAACCTAACCAAACCAAACCATACCATAACCTAAAAGAAAAGTAGGTACTCACTACGTTCGTACCTACACAAAGAAAGCCCTTGCAGAACGCGGAAATGGCCGCTTTTGTTCGCTTTTCTGGAGTTTGACATACTGACCAAAAATCGAGGGGCATAAAGATTGTCGGTTCGACAAAAACGTCTCAGTAAGTCCTACGTCTTTCCCCCTATCATTTCAAAGCCGATCCCTACAAAGCAATACAGAGGCTCTCAGAGGCTTCCAGAGGTCCACGCTCCGAGGACAGACGGACAATGAAATTTTTTCGACAAAAATCAAATTTCCACTTGACTTTCCAGATTGGTAAGTTAGAATGATGACGATGAAACTTACCTTTGCGGTAAGCTCCATCAATCCCACGCAAAGGGGGTGAACCGGGTGTACCACGGGCGCCACCTCAAGGGGAAAAAGGAAATCCACCAACGCTACAAAATCTCTTGGCCGGAAATTTTGGTAGCAGCGTTGATGGACCTCATCATTGGCATCGTCCTTATTCTCCTTGAGGATTTCATCCTCAAATAAGGCCCGGTGCAGGTGCGGGCTTTCACCCGCATCTGCATTGTATAACACAACGAAGCGAATTGTCAAGAAAGGAATGATCGACATGACAGCAATGCAGAGATTGGGCGTACTGCTCATAGCATTTGGCCTCGTGAAGCTGGCGATCTGGCTGGCTGCAAAATGGAGGGCGAGGAAATGAAGCTGGTCCTCAGAAACGAGTCCGGCTCGGTGCTGGACGAGCGCAAGGTCAAGAAGGGCGAGACTCCGGGCGACAGGCTGTTCGTCCTGCTGGTAGATAAGACATGGATTCTGGAAGCCGGCGACACCATCGACGTGGTTGACGAGGAAAAAACGACGAGTAAATCCGAAGAACAAAAAAGCGGAATCGCAGAGAAGAAGCCCTTTGATACGGTGTGCTTTATTTTAGACCACGGAAAAGAGGAGCTTGAAGAAGCGCTCCGCTCGCTCAAGCTTGACGAACTCAAGGCCGTTTTCAGATTCAACAGAATTGACCGGACGACAAATCTCAGAAAGAAGGACTTGTCGGAAAAAGAGATCATCAGCAAGATCATGGAAGTCAGCATTTCTCGCTCCAGAAAGGGCGACGCATTCAGAAACATTTCTACCTGAAAAGGAGGGAAACGAAAATGAGCAGAATCAGCCTGAGAAACCTGTACGGACTCTTGAAGATCATCGAGGAGCGCGGCTCTTTCAAAATGACCGCGGCCCGCGAAGAGAGGATCAAGGGTCTCAAGAAGCAGATCCGCGAGGAGCTGCGCAAGGTCCATTGGGACAGCGATAAGATCACCGTCCGGGACGACGGCGATTCGTTCGTCGTGCGCTATCCGGTGCCGAGAGGTATTGACACCGTGGAGGAGGCCAAGGAGTGGTTCGAGGACTACGAGTTCATCCACATGAGGCCGAGCCCCTATGATTGCACCGGGCAGCGGTTCACAGCATGGTATGAGTTCCACAAGCTCCAGGGCAGGCTGTGGGTCTGGCACAGCATCGCGCTGGATGTGTGAGGAGGGGGAGGAAGTGGATAGGTACCGGGAAGTAAAGTACCAGAAAGAAGTCGAGATCATCCGCAAGTCAAAGGAGCTCGGAAGTGCCTCAGCCGGATTCATCGGGCTGGTGCAGACAATCCTCGAAGTGGCTGAGGAGGTAGGCTTCGGCGACGAGATCATCGGAGCAGAAGTCAAGATGGTGATGAAAGCATACAGGGAGGTCGTCGGAGGATGAAGATAGTCAAAGGTAAAAGGGTTATTCGGAAGAAAAACGGGACAGGAGACTACATCCCGTGGGTGACACTGAATAAGAACAACAAAATAGTTATAAATGCGGCCGCAAGAGACCTTTTGAGAGATCCAGATTTTGTGACCATTGAAATATCAGACGATGGAATTTTCACAGTCCATCCGTCAAAAGACAAGGATGATTACAAAGTCACAAAACAAGGTTCAACAAGGCAGATATCCGGGTTTGGCATCGCAAACTTCCTCGGTCTCCCCAAAGGCAGAAACTACTCAATAAGGTTTTACGTTAGCGCAGATGGCGACGGAGGAATCAGATCGGAAAAGATAGACAGCAAGGAGGTCGTTGGAGAGTGACAGTCATCGGCTACCAGAAAGCCCGAAACCTCATGCGGCAGCTCGACTGGAAAATGCTCATCACCATGATCGGCAACAGCGTGGAGGCCATCGAGCTCTACCACCCGAAGCAGCCGGAGCACTACAAAGTCCGCATCGACAGCGGACGGAAGCTCATGGCCGAGTGCCAGGCGATCGGAAGCAAGGACTACCGCACGGCGATCCTGGGCTACAATTGGGACGGCACGAACGACAAATTGATATAGTAAGAAGCCAGACTGACCAGGTTAAAAATTCGGACTTTTTTCCAAAAACCGTTTGACACCAGAGGTGGGTCTGATAAGATGATGCCATGATAAACTTACCAAATCGGTAAGGATTGGAGGTATGAACGATGGCAATGACCGAAACAAGAAAAGTCCTCGTAGGCATCGAGGTAGCCGAAATCACCAGCAAGAGACAGTGGTACGCAGACCGGGTACGGCAGGCGTGCATCCGCAACGACCTCTACACCAGAGGCGACAACGAGGCGTACAGCAAGATGCTTGATTTTGTGGATGACAACGAGCCGAGCATCGCAGCACTGTACAAAGTGGCGAAGGACATCTTCGAGCACAGCAAGGATCAGACGATCACCAACGTGATGTTCATTCTGGAACGCGAGGCCGTCATCACCACCTTCGAGATCGACGGCAGCGACGAGATTTGAGAGGAGGACACGAGCATGACCGCAGAAGACAGAATCAACGAATTGTCCGACGAGTTCCGGGCAGTTCACAGATAAGGAGGAAAAGAGAATGGATGAACGCATTGTACAGTTCCAGCCCAGCATCCCGACCGCCTATGCAGAGCCGGTCGAGGGATATGTAGACTTCGAGGACTACGAGTTCGAGCGCGACACAGACGAGCTGCTGCGGTTCGTGAACGGGCACGCCGAACGAGTGAGTGCCGAGGAGAGAGAAGCCCGCATCGCCAAGCGGCGCCGGATAATCGCCGCGCTGAACGTAGCCCTGGTATCGACGGTCACGTTCTTCACCGCCGTGGGGATCACGACCGTGTACCACTGGATTTTCGGGTGACGGGCATGGGACGCGGGAATGTATGCACCTACCAGCCGTATGAGGGGCTGTACTACATCGACAACGATCAGTTCCATGTGTACCGCCAGAGCGACAGGATCAGCGACGAGCCAGAGAACAGATTGATGAAGGATCTGAGCTACTCGGAGCTGACCAGCGCAGACTGGTACTTCTCGGACATCGACACCGCCGAGGAGTGGGACGACATCATGGAGTGCTTCGTGGACGACTTCACCCAGAGGTTTCCGGCGTTCTCAGACGCAAGGGAGCCGAGAGGCCGGTGGATCAAAGACAACCGGCTCTACACGGACGTACAGATCGTGATGGAGAGCAAGCTGTTCTACATCGGCATCGAGGACAACGAGTGGTCGATGGCGGTCATGCTCATTCAGAAAGACCCGCCGTGGGGCTACTGCATCGAGGGCTTGCAGGCCAGACACTACCAGCGGTACCTCGACGGCATCCGCGATTGCCTGTTCAACCGGCTCGACGAGCTGGGTACCTATTCGGGCGCGTGGACGTCCGGCACAATCAGAAAGGAGGCGGCCAGCGCATGAATGGCACGCAGAAGATCAAGGTCACGATGGAGATTGAAGTGACCGATCAGGACATCGACGACATGATGGTCACCGCCCTTGAGGGCGGCATTACACCGTGGTGCAGCGAGGCCGAGGTCGTCGGTGAGTACCTCGGGCAGTATGCCAGCGATCAGATTTCGCGGGGCGGCAAGCTCATTCTCCACGACGCGGAAAGCGACGATAAGTGGGAGCTGGACAAGACCAAGTTCCTGAACGGCCTGACGCGGTGGATTCAGAACAGCAGCAACATGATGTATGCGGTAGACGATGATGGCCGGATCGACGCTGGCAACATCGACGCCGGGGACATCGACGAGATCATTCAGATTGCAGTCATGGGGGAGGTAGTTTTCGGATGAAAAGCAGAATCGGCGTTCTGTACGCCATGCGGCAAGAGGACGGGCGCCTGATTTCCGATAAGCCGTCGATCAGACACGGCGGCGTGGAGTTCTGGACGAAGCTGGGCGGTGATCTGGTGATCGCGGTAGGCGGCATCGGCAAGGTCAATGCGGCGATGGCAACCCAAGCTCTGATCGACGTGTACGATCCCGGCATCGTCATCAACGCCGGCATCTGCGGCTGCGTCGAGCCGGGGAATGTCGGCAAGGTCTATCTGGTCAACGACCTCGTTCAGCACGACGTTGACACCAGAGTCGTAGGCGATCCCGCTGGCTACGTCAGCTCCGTGCGAAAGGTATGGTTCGAGTCCACCGCCCTCCAGAGGGTCAGAAAAGCGATTGCAGCGACGTTCCCGCCCGAAGAATACCGGGAGGCAAGCATCGCGACCGGCGACTGGTTCGCGGAGGCCGGGAACCGGTTGGACTGGATCAAGGAAACGTACAAGCCCCATCTGATCGACATGGAGGCAGCCGCCGTCGCTCAGGTCTGTTACAGAAACGAAGTGGACTTCCTCGCAGTCAAGGCCGTATCGGACACCGTGGCAGATGGCGTGGAGAGCGAGTATGAGACGGGAAAGCGAACCGCCATTCACGGCCTGACCTATGCGGTCATGGACATCATCAAGCATATCAGACAGGAGGACAAGCAGAAATGAAAAGACCAGCGATCCCTTATTCGCTGCAGGTGGCAACGTCGATGCTCTCCGGGAACAAGGATCACCAGCATGAAGTGATCGGAAACGCCATCGCCAGCATAGCCGGAGAGGTCTCCGAGTTCATTCAGTCTTACGACATGACCGACCTGCCGTTTGTGCTTGCGGCCATGCAGATTGTGACGAACGGCCTCATGCCGGTTCTGGGCGATGGAGGCAAGGGAATCTACGACCACCTGGTCAACAGCACACAGACAATCACGATGGACGCGGCGACGTTCAACAAGCTCATGGGAGAGGAGGGCAAGGAATGAAAGGATCTGAGATCGTAAAGACCGCGCTGGTCAACGCCGGGAAAACGCAGAACGAGCTGGCCGAGTTCCTCGGAATGTCGAAGCAGAACCTCAGCTACCGCATGGTCAGCGACGCCTTTTCGCTGGAGGAGATCGAGAAAGCAATCGGCTTCTGCGGGTTCCAGCTCAAGGTCGTCGATAAGAACGGCAGCGACATGACGAACGCCGGCAACAGCTCCAGCCCCCGCGTCGTTCAGAGCATCGGCGGCAGGACGTTTGATACCAGCAAGGCCGAGAGCATTTGCACGGCCATGATCGGCACGACCGACAGCTTTTACATCGAGCTATTCCGTGACACGCAGGGTCAGCACTTCCTGGCCTACTATCAGGAGTGGGACGGCGGCAAAAACTGGATCACACCGATCCCGCTAAAAGAGGCGCTCGGGTTCATCAGCAAGTACGGCGTCCGAGAAGCTGAGTAAGAGGTCAGAAAGACCGGGAAAATTTCTCCGAAAATCATCAAAAAACCGTTTGACACCAGAGGTGGGTTTGCTAAGATGATGCTATAGAAAACTTACCATTGCGGTAAGAATTTGGAGGAGGGCAAGCACTATGGCAAGCAAGTACGACAGCATCAAGACGGCGAAAGACCTCGTGAGCGAGGTCATGATGCACGGTTTTAGCCTGAACCAAGAGGACATCTGCCGGGCGCAGGACATCTTCGGGCACAGCACCATCGAGGAGCTGGTGGATCTGGCGAACGACATCGGCCGGAACGACGAGAACGGCAACCACGATCCGAAAGGAACGTGGAGCTCCGGCAGACGCGGGACGCGCAGCACTTTTTACCAGATCGCTTTCAACATCTGGAATTGGGAGGACGCTACGCGGTTCTGGAACCAGCACAGCAATCCCGATAAGGACACCTTGACGATGGCAGTAGCCGAAGCCAGGGAAGCGAAAAACGATCTCAAGCGGATGTACGAAGCGTTTGAATCCCTGCGGGAAAAGGCTACGAAGCTGGACGCAGATCTCAGCAAGTACGTTCAGAAAGAGTTTGAGGCGAGGGCAGCTTTGAAGGAAGCCGAGGCCGAGATCATCCGGCTGAAAGCTCTGCTGTTCGACATGATGGAGGTGCAGAAATGAAAGCCTACACGATGATCGAACTAAGCTACGAGGAAATCCAGCGGAATCTCCCCTATGCGGTCATAGGGGAGACCGCAAGCCGGGCGATCTGGGAGACCGGGAAGCGCAAGCGGCTGTATGCGGAACGCTTCACCGAGAGCGAGCGCGAGCTGTGCAACTGCATCATCCGGGACGCGAAGAAGTGGCTGCTCAAGACGGGCTGCCCGGAGAGCGTGAAGATGCGCACTACCACCTACGCCATGTGGTGGCGTTTGGCTGAGTTTTGCGCCTGCCTGTAGAAAGAAACGGAGGGAAGTCATGGAAAGAAACTGGAAGTTGGGCGATGATCTGACGACAGACGACAATCTGTTCGATCCGATCACGTTCGACGAGCTGATCCTGACGGTGCATTGCAACTGCCGGGAGATCAACCCGACGACGATCTGCAAGGAGCTGGAGAGCATCATCCTCAGCCGCCTCGAAGATTGCACGGAGCTTATGAGCCGGAACATCGCCGAGATCATCCGGCTGGCAAAGGAAGGGAGGGAAACGGCGTGAAGAAGGTCGTGATGCCTGCCATCTGCGATGCGTTGAGCAATAGGGGGAACAAGCTGAAAGCCAAAGGCTTCTGCAAGATAGAGTGGGATGGCAAAGAGCTGAGCATCTGCGGCGTCATCGGGCCGTTGCCGAGTGGCGACTGCCAAGGGAGCGCCGGACAGTGCACCGATGCGATCCGCGCCGGGACCCCCGCTGCCGGATGGAACCGGGAAATGCTGGACAAGTTCTGCGACATCTGGGATCGCTGGCACCTGAACGGGATGAACGCAGCTTGCCAGCACCAGCGAGAGCTCGGATGGCTCGAACAGGCCAAAGAGGAAATGACCCTGTACCGGTACAAATTGAAGCGCGAGGCCTACGAGAAGCAGAGAGCAGCAGAGGAAGAGGCTCTCGCGCATCTGCGCAGAGGGGAGCCGTTCACGCCGGACGCAGAGCAGATCTTCTACGCTGCGCTCCCGTCCTCGATGGACGTGTACGACCCTATCAACGAAGAACAGGCTCAGTATTACGAGCCGTGGAGCAACAGCAGCGTGTACCGGGCGACTGAGAAGAAGACACGAGGATGGGTAGACTTCAAAGACGATCCTCGCGGAATCCTCTGCAAGCCGTGCCCGGTATGCGGCTATAAGTACGGAACCGCTTGGCTTCATGAGGACGTACCGCAGGAAGTGATCGACTGGCTGTTTGCTCTGCCTGATACACCGGTGCGACCGGCGTGGGTTTGAGGGTAAATGCTATGAAGATCACCGACAAGTAGAGAGAAATCTGCGAAAACCGCGATTGGAGCGTAGAGATCGACTCGGACGGCGACGCGATGCTTGAAAATTGGTCGCCGGCCGGCGATCTGGTGTTCTATTTTCGACCATGATGAACACGCTGAAATGTGGGTCGAAGGCCGAGGCAAGAACGGCGTCCCCGGAACGATCCGGCAACTGCTGGACGATGCAGAGGCCATTGACAAGATGCTCCAAGACCTTGCCGCGGCACTCGCAGAAACGGAGGGAACTGAATGAAAGTAAAGGAAGCAATAGCCGTCATCGACAAGGTGATCCCAGACCCCGGCAACAAGATGGTCGATCTTGAGCATCTTGAGATCGCCATTGCTTGGAAAACGCTTCGCAGGGACGCATTGGAGAGAGACCGACGAGACAATAGCCTTGACGCTATCACCCTGAGCAGAGCGTTCCGACTCTGCGGCATCAGAGAAGAAAAGGTCTACCTCCGGGCTTTCGGAGACCAGACGTACACAGAACACTACTTTTGGTCTGGCAGGGTTCGGGAGTTACTGGACATGACGAAGCTGATCGTGACGAGGATCGAGCCAAGGTTTGAACCGTATGGACCGGACTTCGACGGGATGCTATTCACCGTCAAGGGAATCACTGCCGAGGAGCTGCGGAAGCTCAGTTATCGTGCGATGAACAAGGGTTGCCATGGATAAGATCAAGATTTCGTCAGCAGACCTTGACCCGCTGTTCGAGTGGCGCGACAAGCACCTTGACCTCGTACTGCGGTGCCCCTGCCCGCTGAAAGGCGTGGAGATCCACGTAGAGCCGAACAGTTCGGAGGAGCCGGGGTTCTATAT
>UMDR01021795.1_pt1 | contig 10345 bp, 23 predicted proteins | sample 1964541 | NCBI WGS metagenome assembly UMDR01 (sample SAMEA4835999, study PRJEB28245) | human gut metagenome | biome: gut microbiome; material: fecal sample | place: Denmark | collected 2008 | reverse complement strand
AATCATCCCATGAAGCAGGCGTCATATTCTGACGTTCAAATTTATCTTCATGATAAGCTCTATAAATAATAAAAGTTTTAGCACCCATAGCTTCAAGAATGAGACATTTATCTTCTTTATTCTTAGCTATATCAGCAGCAATATATAAATCAATTATATCTTGTGGAATACCATAAGGAATGAAAGCAACTTCAAATAAATTAGGATAACATTCAATATCATATATCCAACTAGTAGTAGATTTATTAGTTGACATTTTTAAAAATTATACTACAACCATCATTTCTATAACGTTTTAAACAAAAATCTATCAATTTACATGTATCAGTTTTAGAACCTAAACAATCAATACAAACATTGTCCTTTTTAGCATCTATTACTATTATTTTACCTTTATAATATATATCATGATATTCAAAATCACAATAAGCAATTGTATTTATTGGTAAATTTCTAAGATCAAAGGCATTTGTAATATTTACAACAGGTATACTTTTAGAATCAATATTCTTTTTAAGAATTTCAATTATACTATGATATACATATGTATCAGAAACTTTAGCTTTATCTTCACAAAATTTAATCAATTCATTTATATCAACCATATTATTTTAAAATAACCCATTGATTAACAAATTTACGATAAGCAATAACAGCAGTATCATATGCTCTATCAAGATAACTATAGTCATTATTCTTACGCATATATTCAAGACTCATAGTATAAATATGTATCTTACCATTAGGAAGCACATCAATACCTTCTCCACCTTTAGGAAAAGCTTTACCTCCACTAACAATAAAATACGGATCTTTACCATAAGTTATGAACATACTAGGTTCAACTCTAGCAATCTCTCTTTGAAGTCTAGGAAAACATTCAGCAATAGCTTTCGCATTAATAGTCTGAGATGTACCGCATTTTACAACAGAAGTAATATATGATAAAGCAAGTAATTTCTTATCTTCAAGAATACGTCTAATGAATTTACCTGTGTTACCACTAAGTACGTATTTAGTCTTTCTATCAGCAGGACTAGGAGCAGCAACTAAATGTAGGATAGTTCCGCTCCCTTCCAGTCCTTGTCCCCTACTGGGGATTAGAGAGTTCCGCACGCATAGATCACACTTATCACAATAATCATCTTCACGTAATTCATCAGACGTATCTTCAAACATATTAGAAAATCTCGTTTGCATCAGTAATTACTTTTAGCAGAAATAGCTTCAAATAAGTTACGAGGAAAAAATATATGACGAGGATTCTCAGAAACAATAGAGATTTCAACATCATAACCGTCAAAATCAAAATCATATTCTTTAGAATCAAAATCATATTTTTCACAAAATCTACCAAAAGTAATAGGTGCAGCTACAACAAGAGCATCATCAATCATATATTCAGCTTCACCTAATGCGTCATATTCTTTTTTAGTTAATGCCATATCAATAACATTTAGTAAAACTTTGCAAACCCCAGTAGGGATGAAGGAGTGGTAGGGAGCGGAGCATCTGCACCTCACAAATCAAACATATCAATAGCCATAATATCAGGTATAAATATAATATGATAAGGATTATAAACACATTCATAACCTTTATCAAGATCATCAAATTCATCAGAAGTTATATTATACTTCATCTTATATTCTTGAAACGTACATCGAGTAATAGTTAAAGCAATACCATTAATCAAAACGTCTGTAGAAATTGGCAATCTATTTTTTATCTTCCTCGGTAGTATCGGCATAAACAGAAGTTCCGTCTTCGTATTTCAGAGTTGAACAAACAACAGCAGTAAGATCATATCCTTTAAGATTAGCTCTAGCTTTAAGGAACTCCATCTTACCAACGCTATCAACATTTAAACCGCTAGCAAATAAATGTTCTTCGAGAACTTGAACAGCACTCATAGAACATTGTTCAGCAACCCAAGTAATAGGAACCATCCAACGATTATGAATAATACGTTGATTACTACCCATACCACAAAAACCTCCCCAGCATTCTTTCAGAACATAAATCTTATCTATATTCTGAACTTGTTCTTCACTTGTAAGCATAATATCAATTTAAAGTTCTTCAATATCAATAGGACTTTCAGAAGCCATATAATAGCAATCATCGAGTCTAAGACCTTTATCTCTCATAACTTCTTCAATATCTTCATCATTCTTAACAATAAAATGATATATTGAAGATGTACAATAATCAAACACATAAACATGTTCCATATCTCAATGTTTATCAAACACAATATTAAAGTCGGATTCTTTCATAAGAACAGCACAACCCTCAACCTTTTGTGTAAATATATCTTTGCTAACAATAGTATAACGTTTAAGACGTTGATCTTCACTAACAGATATAACGAAACATTTATTATCAGCAACTTTAGCTTTACATTCGTCACAAATATCTCCTTGTATATATCTAGGAGCTTCTTTATCTCCTTTAATATGACCTAATATGGCAATACCTGTTTCTTTACCACAAATAGGACAAATAGTAATACTTGGATTAACTCCATGTTTTTCACTAACTCTAATACCTTTACTCATAATTTTAAATAAGCGTGTTTAGTAGCTCTACTCATAGCAACATAGAGAAGTCTAAGAGCTTCACTAGGATTACGACGAATACGTTTACCCCATTTAGTTTGAAAATATATAATATCATCCAAATCAATGCATACATTCTCAAATGTTGAGCCTTGTGATTTGTGGGCTGTAATACCGTATCCATAATCAATATCTTTCGTAACAAGACGATTCTTATTAGCAGAATTAAGTCTGAAATCAGTCATAGTAAGATGAATATCTTTAAATCTAAAGTATCTAAACCATCTACTACGATCAGTACCAGTAAGAGCTTTATAATGAATTGCATTTAGCATAGCACCGAAGTTATCCATGTTACTAGAATCCCAAAAATCAATGATTTTAAACATAGGAGTAACCTTGCCATCAAATGCAGATCTCAATGTAATACAATAACAAGCGAGACCATTATCTGCTACATAATACCGAACATCATGAACAACATAATCTTCACTATTAATAATAATGGGAGATTTGTATTCATCAAATACAGTACGATATGCAGTAAACATATCATCTTTCGTTATCATACCTTGAGGATTATTCAGAACACCATCACGAATAAAGGTATTCCAAAAGCCAATACAATCATTAGTAAAAGCAATAAGTCGAACATAATTAATATCCTTACTAAAGTTATCAGAACTAAACATTTCAATAACCTTATTACGGAAATCAAGTTTATTCATAATAGTAAAACCTTCACCTTGAGCATTAACAGCTTCGCGAGTTTGAAGAATATACTGATAGAAATTAGCAGTACCATTAATCAAATCAGAGCGAATAATACCAAACAATTCAAGCAAAGGATTACCAGCTTCTTGTCTAACAATTTGAGTTAAACGAAATTGAACATCAGTGTGAGTAAAAGAAGGACTAATACGATTATAAGTATCTTCTTCTCCTTTTCCTTTAGCAACAACATAAGGAATCTGAAGTTCATCTCCTAAGAATAAGAGTTTACATCGACACTGAATAGCCGTCTTTATAAGTAAATTAAACAGACCGGGATTAATCATAGAACATTCATCAATAATGACAAGTCTATAACCTCTCATTTTCTGTTCACCTATAACCTTAAAAGAAGGATTCTCAATGTTATAATCTTCAATATCTACATCAGGTCTAAGACCACAAAGAGATTGAATGGTCATACCTTTCTTACCAGAACTATTTTCAAGAACTCGAAGAGCTTTATGAGTTGGAGCTGTAACACAAACCTTTTCAATTATCAAATAACGTACAAGATGACGCATGATAAAAGTTTTACCAGTACCAGCATAACCACTAAGAGTAAAACTTATAGATTGTGATTGCCACCATTGCCAAATAGCATTAATAGCATCTTCTTGTTGTTCTTTAAAATAAGAAACGTTAATACGTTTGGCAGACCTAAATAGCGCATCTTTATTAAAATCAGAACTCATCTACAACAATAAATCTTTCAGATTTAAGACGATAATCAGGTTCACCATCAGGTTCATTAGGACAACAAGCATGTAAATCCATAGTAGAACAATCAGAATGTTTATCATTATAACCTCTAAAATTCACATCTATAAGATAAGAACCTTTTTCAGTTACATAAACTATACCAGATACAGTATCTCCTACAGCTTTAATTTTTATTTTAGGTTTATCTGTAGTATCCATAATTTAAAAGGGTTTTAAAATGTATTTACAAGCAACATCAATAGTATTGTAATAACGAACAAGCGGGTGGACAGGTTCAGCAGTTGTATACACATCAGCAACTATTTGTCTTCCGTTAATACTTTTGATAACAGCTCCTCCGTTAGGGAATATAGAAATTGTGACATCATAAACAATATCGAGAAACTCCAAAATCATTCCCAACTGCATACGCCAAGATAACGTAGTAGCAAACTCAATAAAATTACCACTACCATTAGTGACTTGGAGAAGATAACGTTGAAAAGCAATACTAATATCTTCATAAGGTTTAAGTAAGTTCAACAAAGACGTCTCCATTAGCTGTAAATTCTATATCGTTATTATCACAATACTCAACAACATCTTCTTCACTAATCTCATAAAACCATTTATAACCTTGATGTTCAAACTTACCACAAAGAGCTTTATACCAAGTAAGAAATATATCTTTAAGCTTAGTAAAATCCTCAGCATACATCCAGCTACTATCTTCAAATTCAACAGTAACTGTATTGCAATGATTATACATTCTATCAAATTTATAAAAATTAATAGAATAAATACAATCTTCACAAGACTTAATAAAATCTTTATCTAGCTTAGCAATACTTTCTTTGATATAAAGAATCTCAATGGCTTTATTCCACGTAATACTACCGGTAAAACAAAGACCATCTCCTTGACAATTACCAAGACTGTAATAAACTTCGGCTTCTTCAATACCTAAAACATCAAGAGTATGCTTAACAGAATCAGTGAAACCTTGAGCATCACGTGTAGTACTAAGAACATGATCTTTAACAACTTCTTTAGCACTATCACTAAGTTCAGCATATCTATAAACAGGCATTTCGATTTTAACTATCCTCATTTTGACTTGTTTTAGACCCATAGAGACACTTTGTATTAAAGTGAACCAATTGGTTTATTTCAATACAAAAGTGCCTCTACGAGCTTGTATTAAAGCGTAGGCAGCTTCTTAATGGTTAATTCACTTCGGCGTTCCTCGGTAATATCCCGATGCTTAAAGATGTAGTGATTAACAGATTCTTGTTTAATGTTATCAAGAAGAAAGTAAGTAAACTCCTTACCATTGAGAACAGTAGTAGTAAGTTTACCAAAAATAGGAAGACCTTCTCTAAAAGGAACAAAATTCTTGAGATCAGCCTTAGCTTGATTCATTTCACGAATTGTACCCGGAATCCAATACTCATTATCGAAACCACTAAATTGATGTTTCGGAATGTTTGTAATAGGAACAGAGATAGGAACAACGAGTTTAGCTTCATTGTTTGCTTCATCTTCTTCACGAACAGCAAGCCACTGATAATGATCTTGACCTTCAAGTTTACTATAAGTAGCTTTCCATTTGCTCTTATGCAAACGATAAAAAGCATTACCATTAGAATTAGCTTCAGATTTTGTTTTACCTTTAGCTTCAACAGTCTTTGCTTCACCACTTGCAACAAGATTCTTTAACGCATCAAAATTCATAACATTAAATAAATCATATTTATCTTTTTCACCAAGAGTTACATCATTACGATTAACAAGAAGTTCTTCTTTCTCATCATCAATACGAGTAACTAAGAACTTAGAACCGGATTTCTTTTCTTTAACTTTAACAAGTCTTTTAGTAGAATCATATAAACTGTAACGGTCAACAACTTCAAGACTTGTAATAGTGACAGTATCACCACTTTTAAGCATAGAATAAACCGGAGATACTTCACCGTATAGAGGATTACGACCTTCTTTAGTACGAATAAATTCACCAATATAAGATTCTTCTGCACCTTTAGCAAATGTAAGCATAGGAGTAAAAATCTTCTTATAATTCTGATGATTAATGGAAATAGGATTTCCATCAACAATTGCAATCAACTTGATTACAGATTCGCCATAAGTACGAATAGCATCTTCACGAGTCATAGTTTGCTTAGCAAGCTTAATGACTTTACCGTCTTCGAAATAAAACGAAATAATCGCTTCATCGCCATTCATACGGCTAACATAACCAAGATGATCATTGACCAACAAATACATCCCTTGCTTTAAATCAGCAGAGATAAGAGAATAAGTAAGATTTGCTTTCATATTTAAATTTCAATTTTCGTAATCGTAAAAATACCTTTAACACTTTTAGTAATAGCCTTTTTACAATAATCCAACAATTCATTATCTAATGGTTTAGTAAAGTCATATAGTTTAAACTGTTTAGGAAGTGTAACAAGTCTATTATAATTTTCATAACCATCTGTATAATAACAAATAACAGAAATTCGATTCTTAACCGACCATAACTGATTATTATACAGAGTGACAGTTTTGCTACCAATATTAACTTGAGAAGTATCAGCACTCTCATCAATAGATACAATAGTACCATAGATTCCCCTAGAGGTAACAACTCTATCACCAACAACAAAGTCTATTTCAGTCATAATATATACTTTAGTATTAGCATCACTCCATGTAGCATTTCCAGACCCCAGTAGGGAGATAGGACTGGAACGGGGCGGAGCTTAGAGCATACCTTTAAAATCAATAGTAACTACTTTATCATCTTTAACAGAATGAAGAATACAATAATCAAGTTCATTAATCGTACAATCAAACGCATCTGCAACAGCTTTAGGTAGTGTTTCAATTGCGGATGGGAAGCCGCCTTCAACAATTAAAAAGATACCATCTTTAGCACCACGAGATAGTGCAAATACACCTTGTCCTTTGAATCTCTCAATAGTACCTCTGTTATTCATAACAGTATATCCACAATTTAGGCAATTACTCATAACATTGCTAAAATCGGCACTAAACTTATACTTACCACAACAAGGACAAACTTGAGTAATATAATGATCACGTTCTCTAGCAACAATGAGATTATTTTGAATACTCTCAAAAGCTTTTTCTATATCCATTCTGTATAACAATCACAAGGTTTACGACGAGTATATTTATTAGGAGTATTCCATTCTACAGAATCATATTGAATATAATCAGTATCAGGATACATCTTTTCAATAGCAGCTCTCGTCGAAATATCAGTTCCATAAATACGAACATATTTATTTCTAAGTTTCGTAGAACATGGAAATGTAAAATAGAAATTACCTTTATCACTTTCATGAATTTCAGAAACTTCTTTATGTGCATCTTCAAATCCACATATATTTGCAATATCAAGTCCGAGTTTTTGCCAATGCTCTTTCTTATCATCAAATATTTCTTGAAATGTACGAGAATTATCATTTGAATTAAGAACTTCATCAACATCTTTAACTTTAAGTCGTAAATCAGCAATCTTAGCTTTATCTCTGAATACTTTAGCATCTTTAATTGCTTTCTCAACTTTAGTAATAAAATGCTGTGATTTAACATTAGTAAAACCTTTATTAAATATTGCAGGATTGAAATAAATACAAACTAGACAACGAGGGTCATTACCCCTACGTTGCCTAGATTCGCAATTACTGCATTCACCACTCATTATCTCACACCATTACATTGAGCAGTTCGGAATGTAATAGCACCGTCAATTGCAATTGTTTTAATTGTAATCGAAGGCATATCACAAAACAAACTATCAACAACAGTATTCAATATCTTACGAAAGCCATCCCACGGACGAACAGAACGATGAATAGTTTCCCAGCAATAACTGTAAAACATTTCACGCTCCAAACAATCAGCAAGATGTCTATGATCTTTACCGCCTTTATCTAAGTGATAATTAATAGCCTTATCAATATCACTTTGTTGAATAACAAATGTCTTTAGATTTTCCTTTTTCGCCATATAATAAGAAAGATTAATAAATAGATTAATAACTACGTTTGAAACTCAAACATCATAAAGCCTACAAAGATAAGCATTAATTTTGACTTAACCTAATAATCAAACACTTATCTCGGTGATAATGCAATTACAGATGCGTCTTGTAATAGACCTACAACCGAACAAAATGATTCAAGTGCAAGTGCAATTAATACGATTCCACCTAAAACAAATAGTGATAACACTAATACTATCATCATTTGAACGTACCAAACCGTTTCCATTCGGTGATAATACATATAACCTATTGCATCTACTAAGAATATAGCTAATACAATTAGTATTGCTATTGTAAACCATAAAATAATAAAATGTAAAATCATTGATTTTCTTGTCTTTTTCTAATTACATTGTTAATAACTCTGAGGATCTTCTTTTCAGCGTTCTTTCTATTCAACGCCCACATGTAAACGCATTTGTCCTCGTAAATGACGCTACGTGTCTTCTTAGTACAATCACCTTTAGACGTCCATACTAATTGCTCTTTAACTGTTACTTTTGCGGGTTTTAATTCTCCCGTTTCTGTGTTAAATTGCCATAATGTTGAACCCGGTCTATATTTTATTGAACCTATGTGCTTATACTCTTGCTGCACTTGCTTTATAAACTCGGTCTTGTCCTTATCTGGAAGCAAGCTAGGTTTAAATATCTCACTGTTCATGCACTTGATAAATGTATTCTATTTTAAATACTACGGCTTTTCCATCTTTACGTCCACCCGGCAAACATCGACACCCTTGACAGTCTTGTAATAACTTTAAATCACATTGTATTGCTGCACATTGGAATGCTCGTAAAGATGATTCTTCTGCATATACCAATGCTTCAAACTTTTTTGTTGTACCTTTTCTTATAAGTGGCACTACGTGTGGTTGATTATCAACTGGCACATACGTATAGTTTGTTGCATCTACTTTAAATTGAGATAGAAATTTTTTAGAATATTCCATATACTCATACTGTTACAAGCAATGCAGTACCCTGTGGTAGATACATCATTGGTGCTACATGTAATGGTGTAAATTTCATCTTAGCTGATGATAATATCTTTTTAGCTGTATTAAATGCTGCTGCATCTTTAAATACAACTACTGCGCTATTAGCATCATTACTACGAATACTAATAACATCTTTAATGGTTGCTTTGTTCACTTGTGCTACTTGTACTTCCATAATTACAATTTATTTAATTAATAACTGTTTGTATCCTTTTATTCTCATTCTTTTAAACGCACGTTCGGATACAGTTAAACCTACGTTAGATAAGTTTAGTCTTGCTAATTTTAATGACTCTTTATCTTTGAATTTTATTTCTACCTCATTGAGATCTTTTTCTTTAACAAATACAACAGCGATTACTGATGTTGTACATGATTTTGATTTTATTTGTATATACATCTTTTAAGGCATTATTGCGATTATTTGTGTTTGTTTAAACTCTAATGTTAATGGAGTCACAAATTCATAGTTTACATTTGCTCCTTCTAATTCATATTTTGCATCATTCTTTGCGTCTAATGATGCGAATGTAACTCGTGTTGTATTAAAGTATGTTTCTATTTTGTCTACTTTAGTTAAACATACACATTCCTTTGATTCAATATCTGATTTTGCACTTGATGCTACTATTACAAACATAAAATTTTGCGTTTACTTTTATTTATAACCGATTTTATCATACTGGAAGTCAGACTTGAAAATGCCATTTAAAACGTTTGAATTTGCTTTCTGTGATCTTAATTATATGGAGACAACCGAGAGGTCATCTCCATTAAACAAAGGCTCATTCTCAATATATGGCGGTCAAATTTTTACTATCAGTATTACTAAGAGTATTGCTATTATTGCTAATAACCATATTCTTGTTGCTATTGAATATCTCTTTTCAGCTTCTAAGTACACTTGAAGTTCTTCATCATCCACATAGTCAAATAAGTATTTGAAATGTGCTACTAAGTAAAATACAAATGGTGCTAAGAAAAACACTAAACAATACAATATTTCTTCTATCGTATTATGTGTCTTGATATATCTTTTAATTTCTTTAATTGTGCGAAGTTTCTTTCTCATAGTGGTAATGCTAATAATTATATTTTAATTTATAAACTCGAACGGGTGCATAATCTCATATTCCCTTCGTTCCTCTGCTTTCCGTTCTTCACATTTAGGATCGAATGGGTCTGCTTTTCTATGTATATCTTTTTCTATAGATGCCATAGATCTGCAAGTAA
>UMDR01058739.1_pt1 | contig 10439 bp, 9 predicted proteins | sample 1964541 | NCBI WGS metagenome assembly UMDR01 (sample SAMEA4835999, study PRJEB28245) | human gut metagenome | biome: gut microbiome; material: fecal sample | place: Denmark | collected 2008 | reverse complement strand
TTTCTGCCTCAAGCGGATTTTCAATAAAATAGACTTCAAGACTTTGACGGAGAAATGCAGTCATAGCGTCCTGAATACCCTTGTTTGTAACCGCCTTTTTGGTCTGGTTTTCATATGATGAAACACTTGAAAAAGACGAAATAACGCACACAAGGCTGTCCTCAACATCGTCATACTTGATTTTGCTTTCGGTTTTGTTATATTTATTATTCTGTTTTAAGTAGCTGTCAATCTGGTAAACGAAGGCATTCCGCACCGCCTTATCGGGAGCGCCGCCGTGTTCAAGCCAACTCGAGTTGTGGTAGTATTCGGTGAGATGCACTTTATTTGAAAATGCAACCGAGATATCCATTTTGCACTTATATTCGGGCTTATCGTCACGGTCACGGGTTTTAACCTCGGTTTCCCAATGCTGAATTGAGCTGAGTCCGTTTTCACCGACTACCTCGGCAACATGGTCAACAATACCGTTTACATAGTTATAGCTTGTTGTATCAAAGCTTTTGCCGTTTTGATTGCGGAAAACAAATTCAATTCCTGCGTTGACAATAGCCTGTCTTTTCATTATGTCAAGAAAATATTCGGGCTGAATGTCGATATCCGTAAAGACTTCGAGGTCGGGTTTCCAATGAATTTTTGTACCCGTATCCTTTTTGCTGTACGGCTCTTTTTTGAGCTTGCCGACAATCTCGCCTTTTTCAAAACGGAGAGTGTATCGGTAGCCGTCACGGCGGATATCAACATCCATATACTCGGAGCTGTACTGGGTTGAACAAAGACCGAGGCCGTTCATACCAAGGGAAAATTCGTAGCTTTCACCCTCGTTGTTATTATACTTACCGCCGGCATAGAGTTCGCAGAAAACCAGTTCCCAGTTGTAGCGCTTTTCGTTTTCGTTGTAGTCAACGGGAATTCCTCTGCCGTGATCTTCAACCTCAATTGAGCCGTCGGAATAGCGTGTAACTGTGATTTTTTTACCGTAACCCTCTCTCGCCTCGTCTATTGAGTTTGAAAGAATCTCAAACACGGAGTGCTGACAGCCGTCAATACCGTCCGAACCGAAAATTACGGCAGGACGCTTGCGGACACGGTCGGCACCCTTTAGCGTTGTGATACTGGTATTATCATAATCGGTGGTTTTCTTTCTTGGCATTTTACTCTTCCTTTATCATTTTTCACCACGCAGTTTTTTGATTTTGTCACGCAGATATGCGGCGTGTTCAAATTCAAGCAACTTTGCGGCAGCTTTCATTTCCTTTGTCAGTTTTTCTATCAACTGTTGTTTTTGTGCCTTTGAAAGCTTTTTTGTATTTTTAAATTCACTGTCATCGTGAGTAGAAATTTCAAGTATATCGCTGACCTTTTTGACAATAGTCTTTGGAACGATGCCGTGTTCAACATTATATTTATTCTGAATTTCACGGCGGCGCTGTGTTTCGGTTATTGCAACCTTCATTGACGGTGTTACGCTGTCGGCATACATAATAACCGTACCCTCGCTGTTTCGTGCGGCTCTGCCGGCAATCTGAATAAGCGAACGGGTTGAACGGAGAAATCCCTCTTTGTCGGCGTCAAGTACGGCAACAAGAGAAACCTCGGGAATATCAAGTCCTTCACGCAGAAGGTTGATTCCGACAAGAACATCAAATTCTCCGAGTCTTAAATCACGGACAATCTCCATTCTTTCAACGGTGTCAATGTCATGGTGCATATAACGAACCCTGATACCCAGCTTTTCAAGATATGCGGTAAGGTCTTCCGCCATTTTCTTGGTAAGGGTTGTGACAAGGGTTCTTTGATTTTTGGCTGTACGGATATTGATTTCTGACACAAGGTCGTCAAGCTGACCTTCGGTAGGTCTTACCGAAATTTCAGGATCAAGAAGTCCTGTAGGTCTGATAATCTGCTCTGCAACAACAGCCGATTTTTCAAGCTCAAAATCGCCCGGCGTTGCGCTTACATAAACAGCCTGATTTATTTTTGAATAGAATTCGTCAAAGTTGAGCGGACGGTTATCAAGTGCAGACGGAAGTCTGAAACCGTAGTCAATAAGGCTCTTTTTTCTTGCATAGTCACCCGCAAACATTCCCCGTACCTGTGGAAGCGTTACATGGGACTCATCGACAAAGAGCAGAAAATCATCGGGAAAATAGCTTAAAAGCGTGTACGGTGATGAGCCCGGCGCTCTGCCCGACATTATTCTTGAATAGTTCTCGATACCCGTACAAAATCCGATTTCCTGCAACATTTCCATATCGTACCTTGTACGCTGTTCAAGTCGTTGTGCCTCAAGGAGCTTTCCGTTTTCACGAAAATATGCAAGTCTTTCCTCAAGCTCCCTGTCAATTTCCGCAAGAGCCTTTTTCATCTTATCTCCCGACACAATGTAGTGTGACGCAGGATAGATTGCGGCATGTTTCAGAATTGCTTTGAGTTCGCCCGTAAGCGGATTGATTTCGGAAATTCTGTCAATTTCATCTCCGAAAAATTCGACACGGATTATAGAATCGTTTGATGCGGCAGGGAAAATTTCAACCACATCACCACGAACCCTGAATTTATTACGGGTAAAGCTTACATCATTGCGTTCATACTGCAGTTCAACAAGCTTTTTTACAAGCTCATCACGGGACTTTTCCATTCCGGGACGAAGTGAGATTACCATATTTCGGTAGTCAATAGGATCGCCCAGGCTGTATATGCAAGAAACCGAGGCAACAATAATTACATCTCGTCTTTCGGAAAGTGCAAGCGTTGCGCTGTGGCGGAGTTTATCAATCTCATCATTGATTGAACTGTCTTTTTCAATATAAGTATCCGTCTGTGCAACATATGCCTCAGGCTGATAGTAATCGTAGTATGACACAAAATATTCAACCGCATTTTCCGGAAAGAACTCTTTGAACTCACTGCAAAGCTGAGCCGCAAGAGTTTTATTGTGTGCAAGCACAAGTGTCGGTCTTTGAACCCTCTGAATAACATTTGCCATTGTAAAAGTTTTACCAGAACCCGTTACACCGAGGAGCGTCTGTTCACGGTTGCCTGCATTTATACTATTTACAAGCTTTTCGATAGTCTGCGGCTGGTCACCTGTCGGCTGATATTTTGAATGAAGTTTAAATTCCATAATACACATCACATTCCAAATACGGATTTTTTATTATGTTTCCTGTTACAAGGCTCTTTATTACAAAAGTCCTGTAACAGAAAACATATCCGAACAAAATTTCGATTTTAATTATAGAACAGATGTTTTAAATTGTCAAATGTTTCTTTTAAAGAGCATTATTGCTTTTCATAATAGAAGATGTTCCCCGCAAGCCTGCTTTCACGGAGAGAAACATAATCATCATCGGTTATTATGAAATGGTCGATAAGTTCAACTCCGACAGTTGCAAGCGTACTCTTCAAAACTATTGTTGTGTCAAGGTCGCTTCCCGAAGGCAGAGCCGTTCCGCTGGGATGATTATGTGCTATAAACGCAGTTTTGGCATTGTGACGAAGTGACAAATCAACAATTTTTCTGACGGGCATATCGGATGAATTGAGTGAACCTTTTGAAATTATATCAAAATAAATCATCTTGCCCTTTGCATCACCGAGCATGAGAGCGACACATTCGTTTGTTCGACCGATAAATTTTGCTTTAAATATTTTACCGAGATTTTCATAGTCGATGATATTATCATGTGACATCTTTGATTCGGTATAAAGTCTTGCCATTTCGGGCAACATTTTGAGCAATGCGGCGGCATTTTCAGACAGACCGAATTCCTTCATAAGCTCGTCAATCGGAGCGTCACACACCCCGCCGACAGTGATATAACGGTCAAGCAGACGATGTGCAAGAGGATTTGTATCCTTTCTCGGAATAGCATAGTAAAGGAACATTTCAAGAGCCTCATGTGTTTCAAACACATCAAAGCCGTTTTCTATGAACTTTTTACGCATTCTTTCACGATGACCGCTGTGTTCGTTATCGGTTGTCCGTGCCATATTATCCCCACCGCAAAATAAGTTTTTTCAAACTTTGGGGGCGGATAAAACCGCCCCGACTGATTAATATTAATAATTAAAGGCTGTTATTCCTTTACACCGTACTGCTCATAGTAAGCGTCAATAGCGGCTTTGAGCTTGTCGTCAATAATAACCTTGCCCTTGTATTCCTTGTTGTAAAGGTGTTCAACAACCTCTGCCATTGTTACGATTGCAGTTGTTTTAAGGCCGTACTTTTCTTCAATCTCAGAAAGTGCGCTCTTTGTACCCTTGCCACGCTCCATACGGTCAACGGAAACAACAAGACCGATTGGGTTTACATCGCCCTGAGCCTTGATAATCGGGAGAGTTTCTTCAATTGAAGTGCCTGCTGTTGTAACATCTTCGATGATAACAACCCTGTCACCGTCATTGATAGGACTGCCGAGAAGAATACCCTTGTCGCCGTGATCCTTAACTTCTTTTCTGTTTGAGCAATAACGGATATCCTGACCGTATTTTTCACTGATTGCGATAGTTGCGGCAACAGAAAGCGGAATGCCCTTGTATGCAGGTCCGAAAAGAACATCAAAATCAAGACCGAACTTGCTGTTGACAGCCTCTGCATAATACTGACCGAGACGGCGGAGCTGGGCGCCTGTTCTGTAGAAACCTGTGTTTACGAAGAAAGGAGTTTTTCTTCCGCTCTTTGTAACAAAATCGCCAAATTTGAGAACCTGACAATCAACCATAAATTCAATGAATTCCTTTTTGTAAGCTTCCATCAATAAAACCTCCGATACAAAATAGCTTTCGGACAAACATCTGTAATATCCGACACTTTTACATAATTTAACATTGTAAATTCTACCACAATATCTCGTTTTTGTAAATGACAGTTACACAGCTGTAATCAATCGTAATGTTATGTTAAAACAGAAAAAGACTTCGCAACAGAGTACGAAGTCTTTTTTGATATAACTTTAATTACCACTGAGAACAAATCTCCCAGTTATCCAAAGATGTTGCAAAATCGCTTTCATTTTCAACGATTCCACCGGTATAGAAATATACATCTGTATAACCGACAATATATTTCTGTATGGTAGTGCTCTCTTTGACAGTTATGGGAAAGGCATTCCAATTCACTCTTGCTCTCAACTTCTGTGCACAGTTAAAATCAACCACACCTACTATATATTTTTGAACAAGCGTAACATCTAATACATTAACAACTCCGTCACCGTTAACATCACCGAGAACAATATTCTGACAGGTCATTGTATTAAAAACTTCCAATAATTCATAGAAACATTCACTTATGTATTTCTGTTGTTTAATAGTATAATCTTTATCTAAAATTCCCTCGCCATACTCTTTAAGTTCAAAATTCGGATTATTAACACTAAGGGCATTAAAAAGCTTTTCTCTTTTTTCAACAAATGTATTCCAAATTTCGTCAGAGTACCAGTTATTATCGTTTTTCTCATTAACAGCATAATAGCAAGTATAGCCGGCACCACTTGGGCTTATCCACGGATTCTCATAAAAATCCTTTAATTCATCATATTTATTTTGTAATTCTATACTTTCCGTTTCTTCCGATAAAGATAAAATTTCTTCCGCCAACTTATAACTATGGTCATAATAGTAATATGCATACGGCTTTTTACCGGTAGATGAAATATCCATCTTTACTTTTAACGCATAATTATAAATATACGAATAACTTTGTGACACCGCTGAAACAGAAAAAATGGCGGTGCTTGCAATTAATAATACAGCAAGTAATAAAGCACTTATTTTTTTAATACTCATAATAATCTCCTTTCAAAAAAGCAAAAAATAAACTCACGACCATACAATAAATTCGTTATAAATTTATTACATCAAATAAGATAGAGATATCTTATTTGATTCTCATAATATCACTTTCAACAATATTTGTCAATAATTACAAGAATAAATTTTTGGACATTAAAAAATTTATTTAGTCAAACAAAATTATACACCGATTCTTTTGCCGCAAGCGACAAAATTACGCTTGACTTTATAGAACACTTGTTCTATAATTAAGTAAAAACAAATGTTCGAGGTGATGCGTTGTGAATATTAATTGTGCCGTTGACAAAAGCAAATATAAAAAAGACAGGGTTATTCTTCACAGCGACTGCAACGGATTTTATGCGAGCGTTGAGTGTTTGCATCATCCCGAAATCAGAAACAAACCTGTTGCCGTGAGCGGTGATGCGGAAAATCGGCACGGAATTATTCTTGCTAAAAATGAGATTGCGAAGAAGTATAATATAAAAACAGGCGAGGCAATCTGGCAGGCAAAACAGAAATGTCCCGACCTCATAACCGTTCCTCCCCACTTTGATTTATACAAGCGATTTTCAAAAATGGCGAGAAGAATTTACAGCGAATACACCGACAAAATCGAGCCGTTCGGACTTGACGAGGCATGGCTTGATGTTACCGACAATAAGAATATGAGCGGCAAAGAGATTGCACTCGAAATTAATCGCCGTATAAAGCAGGAACTCGGAATAACCGTAAGCATCGGAGTCAGCTTTAATAAAATTTTTGCCAAATTCGGAAGTGACTATAAAAAGCCTGACGCTATAACGGAAATCACACGGAAAAATTACAGAGATATTGTGTGGAACTGTCCTGCAAAAGACCTTTTGTATGTTGGCAGAGCAACGGGCAGAAAGCTTGAATCTATCGGCATTTATACGATTGGAGATATTGCAACTGCCGATGTTACACTGTTGCGGTCATATCTTGGAAAATGGGGCGACCTAATTTACGGCTTTGCAAACGGATATGACTCTTCCCCTGTTGCCCATATGAACGAAAACAGCGAGGTAAAGTCAATCGGTAACTCAACCACAACTCCGAAAGATATGGTAACCTTTAACGATGTAAAACAGGTTATATTCGTTTTGTGTGACAGCGTTTGCAGAAGAATGCGTGAACAGGGGTTTATGGCAAAAACGGTTTGCATTACGATTCGTGACAACGAGCTGATGTCATTCAACCGACAGCACACAACGGAAATCCACACAAATCTTACAAAGGATATAACAAATACGGCTATTGAGCTTTTCAAAAAAAGCTATAAAATGGAAAAGCCGCTTAGAAGTATCGGGGTAAGCGTTACGGATTTTATTCACGATGATCAGCCGCACCAGATGAGCCTTTTGCGTGATGAAAAGCGACTTATTCAGAACGAACAGCTTGACAAAACACTTGACAGATTAAAAAAGCGATTCGGCAATTATGCTGTTCGCCCTGCCGTTTTGCTTGATGACAAGGAGCTTTCGGATTTTAACCCAAAGGAGGATCATACAATTCATCCTGTCGGATATTTATGATAACGATGCATCTTAGGCGAAAAATTAAAGATGTTTCTCTGATTTTAAGGGAGGTAACAAGCTATGAAAAAGTATGTTAAAGTTACTGCCACATTTGATTGTGACGGAGATCTTATCCCCGAATATATTGTGTGGGATGACGGAAGGAGATACCGCATTGACAAAATTTCCGATGTGCGGTATGCGGCATCTCTCAAAGCAGGCGGTGCGGGAATACGCTACACCTGCCATATCCTCGGCAAAGAACGATACCTGTTTTTGGAGGAAAACAGGTGGTTTGTCGATACCAAACAATAAGCGGAGGATTATATGCATAAGGTCAAAGCAAAGGGAATTTTATCTGCCGCAAACGGCATGAACATTTACAGAGGATGCCAACACGGATGCATTTATTGTGACGCACGCAGTAAATGCTATCAGATGAATCACCGATTTGAAGATATTGAGGTGAAAGAAAATGCCCCGGAATTGCTTGAAAACGCTTTAAAAAGGAAACGCAGAAAATGTATGATTGGTACGGGTGCGATGAGCGATCCGTACATTCCTCTTGAAAAAGAACTGAAACTGACACGAAGATGTCTTGAAATAATCGACCGCTACGGATTCGGTGTAACCGTACATACAAAGTCGGCATCTGTTATGAGAGATATTGACCTGTTTACGAAAATAAACGATAAAAGCAAGGCTGTGTTACAGATGACGCTTACAACGGCAGACGAAAGCCTTTGCAGAATAATTGAACCGAATGTTTCCGTTACTAAAGAAAGATTTGAAACGCTCAAGGCATTTCACGAAAACGGTATTCCGAGTGTTGTGTGGTTTTCTCCGTTTTTACCGTTTATAAATGATACAAAAGAAAATATCGACGGACTTTTAAAGTATTGCATTGACGCAAAGGTTCGTGGAATAATATGCTTTGGTATAGGTCTTACTCTGCGTGACGGTGACAGAGAATATTTTTACAGCCGGCTTGACAAACACTTTCCGAATATGAAGGAACGATACATTTATACATACGGAAATTCATATCAGCTTACGAGCAGTAACAATAATGTTCTGATGAACAGGATTTCAGAAGTTTGCAGAAATCACGGAATTATGTTCGGAATTGAAAATGTGTTTTCGTATTTGCATAAGTTTGAAAGCAAAACCGAACAGCTAAGTCTGTTTGACGGAATATAGAAAAATAAAAAAGATATACGGCAGAAAATTTTACCGTATATCTTTTTTGTTTTAAGTATTCACTGTTTTACAAATGTGATTTCATAGTCGTTATATTTAAGCACAACAGCCGAAACTTTACCGTTCTTTTGTGTGAGTGCGGCGGAAGTATTTGTTCCGTCATCAAATGACAAATTGACTTTGTCCGAAGCTGACACGGTATATTTTCCGCTGTGAGTTCCGTCATCCGGACTTCCCGGCGAAAGCCATAAAGTAAAAGTGCCGTCATCGGAAAATGACATAGAACCCTGATAAGCGCTGTAATTTGTGTTGTAAACCTCACTCATTTCAACCTCATCACCGCTCGCATTCTTAGCACCTTCGGGAACCCATGCAGATGAGGTAAGCTCGGCGGTTACTGACGGTGAAAGCACATTAACGGCAACGATTGCCGCAATGATAAATATGCAGGCAGCAATAACCGATGAAATAATTGCTGTTGTTTTCTTTTTCTTATTCTTCTTTTTTACAGCCCTGTTAGCCTCAAATTTTGCATAGTCAGGCTTTTTAACAGATTTCTTACTCATTTAATCACCGATATTTTACTTAAAGGATACAATAATTCCGCCGTAGTTTACGGTAATTTCAGCAGGAACATCACCGTTCCATTTGGTTACGGCAGCAATAACATTTTTATCGTTGGAATATGTTATTACAACGGAGTCGCCCTCAACTATGTACGCACCTGAATTTGCCGAGGCACTTGTGATTCCGTCAATGAATGTTCCGTCCTCATTAAAAGTAAATCCGCCGCCTGAATAAGCAGAGCCGAAAAGATCTCTCAAAGAATATTCTTCAGAAGAATTTTCATCTTTTGCATAGTACGGAATAAGAGTTGCACTGAATTTTGGCTTTTGCTTCTCTCCGCTGATTGTCGGAACAACAATTTCACTGTCATTTGAAGATGTTTCGGCTGTGTATCCCTGTTCTGTCGGCTCTTGTGAAGCTTCACCCGATTTGGTTGCAGGCTGTGTGGTTTCGGATACAGAGTCGGAAACATTCTGTGTTAAGTTTGTATTACCGATGGTTGTTGAAGCAGCCACAGTCGGTACTGTTGTTGCCGAATTATTATTTTTACCCGAAAGATTCATAAACAGGATAACCGCACCTGCAATTACTGCAACAAGTACAACAACACAAATAATTATTATCAATGATTTTTTTGAACTTTTAACTGCGTGTTTACCGCTCATTTTGCGTTCTTCCTTTCTTCAGCCTCTTTTTTAAGCTTTAAAAGATAACTTCTTTTCATCATTTTTCCGTTATAGAAAATAAATTCATCACCGTCAGCCGATTCATCAATTTCAAGATCCGAATAATCTTCTACGACAGGCTCTTCATCATCACGGAACTGACCTTTGCGTCTGTTCTCCATTTTCTTATCAATTGTTTTGCTCTTTGAATCCTTGTCAACAATCATTGAATACATATTCTTATAAACTGCAGAATTGATTATAAAAGATAAAATTGACGGAACAATGAACAATGCAAGAACAATTGTGAAAATGATGAGCAGTACCGGAGTAAAACTGCACATAAGCACTGTTGCACAAACGAGGAATAAAATAAAAATTCCGAAAACTGCAAACAGATTGTGTTTAAGCTCACCGACTGTCATAAGTGCGCTGTTTTTGTAAATATCCTTCATCTTGATATCAAAAGTAACCGTCATAGGCGGAACATAGAAGAACATAAACAGAAAGAAAATTGCAATTAAAATACAAATAACAAGCGGAACATAAAACATTCCGTTCTTTGAACCGAGTCCGAGATAAAGCACAATTGAGTAGTAGCTGATAAAAACAGCGGCATACATCACAACGCCGTGTATGAGGAATCTAAGCAGATTTTCCTTTATTCCGC
>UMDR01048397.1_pt1 | contig 10585 bp, 7 predicted proteins | sample 1964541 | NCBI WGS metagenome assembly UMDR01 (sample SAMEA4835999, study PRJEB28245) | human gut metagenome | biome: gut microbiome; material: fecal sample | place: Denmark | collected 2008 | reverse complement strand
ATCTCACCCAGACTGTCGTCGCTACCAGCAGCGGCGAGGTGGTCAGCCTGAACGTCTCCGCAGGCATCCGGGTGTCCGCCGGTCAGGTGCTGGCCACGCTGGGCGGCTCCTCCGCACAAACCTCTCTGGAGAACGCCTCCATCTCCCTGCAGAATGCGCAGCTCTCTCTGCAGAACGCCCAGGACGCACTGGACAACTACACCATCACCGCCCCCATCTCCGGCACCGTGATCGAAAAGAACTTCAAGGCCGGTGACACCATTGACAACAACAGCCTCACCGCCGCCGGCGGCACCCTGGCCGTTCTCTATGACATGTCTACCCTGACCTTTGAAATGAAGATCGATGAGAAGGATATCAACAAGGTCCAGGTCGGCCAGGAGGTCACCATTACCGCCGATGCGGTGGAAGGCGTCACCTTCTCCGGTGTGGTGGACACCGTCAACATCAACGGCACCACCGTCAGCGGCCAGACCAACTATCCCGTTACGGTGGTCATCAACGATCCTCAGGACCTCAAGCCGGGAATGAACGTCTCCGCCGACATCATTGTGGAGCGGGCCGGCACGGTTTTGTGCGTGCCGGTGGACGCTGTAAACCGGGGCAGCGATAAGCCCACCGTCCAGGTGGCCCAGGAGGGCGCTCTGGATGAAAACGGCAACGTGGTCGATCCCTCCAAGCTGGAGACCCGCGAGGTCACGCTGGGCCGCAATGATAACGACAACATCGAGATTACCAGCGGTCTCAGCGAGGGAGAAATCGTCGTGTGGGTCAACGAGGTCTCCAATCCCTTTGCCGCTATGATGGGGATGTAAGCCATGGGACACCTGATCGAATTTCAGCAGGTCTATAAGATCTATCTCATGGGCGATACCCAGGTGCGCGCTTTGGATGGGGTAAGCTTCTCCATCGACAAGGGCGAGTTTGTGGCCATCGTAGGCCAGTCCGGCTCCGGTAAATCCACCGCCATGAACATCATTGGCTGTCTGGACGTGCCCACCAGCGGACATTACTTCCTGGGCGGCGTGGATGTATCCACCATGGACGACGACCAACAGGCGGTGATCCGCAACAAGATGCTGGGCTTTATCTTCCAGCAGTACAATCTGATTCCCAAGCTCAACGTGCTGGAAAATGTAGAACTTCCCCTTCTGTATGCCGGAGTTCCGGAACGGGAGCGGCGGGAACGGGCCCTCAGCGCGCTGGACCGGGTTGGATTGGCATCGAAATACAAAAACCGCCCCAACCAGCTCTCCGGCGGCCAGCAGCAGCGTGTATCCATTGCCCGGGCTTTGGCAGGCAACCCTTCGGTCATCCTGGCCGACGAGCCCACCGGCGCACTGGACTCCCACACCAGCCGTGAGGTCCTCTCCTTCCTGAAAAAGCTCAACCGGGAGGGCGACACCGTGGTACTCATTACCCACGACAACTCCATCGCCGTGCGGGCCAAACGCATTATCCGCCTTCAGGATGGAAAAATCATCTATGACGGCGACTCCAGCGATCCTCAGGCTGTGGTCCAGCCCAAACTGGACGAGGATGAGGACGAGGATCTGGACGAGGAGGTGAACGCCTGATGGGTGTGAAGCAATCCTTCTTCCTGGCCCTGAAGTCTCTGGCCACCAGCAAGATGCGTGCTCTGCTCACCATGCTGGGCATCATCATTGGCGTGGCCGCAGTCATTATCATCATCTCTCTGGGTGACGGCATGCAGAAGCTGATGAGCGACTCCTTTGACGAGCTGGGCGCCAACCTCATTCAGGTCACCGTTCAGTCCAGCGGCTCCTCCCGTGAGGTAGACACAGACGACATGTATGACCTGGTGGAGAAAAACCCCAAATACCTCACCGCCGTCAGCCCCTATATCACGGTCTCTTCCGCCTCTGCCCGTACCCCGGGCGACACCTTCACCCCCTACAGCGTGGTAGGTGTCAGCGAGGACTATGACGAAATCCGGGCGCTCACGGTGGAGCAGGGACGCTTCCTTCAGTATGTGGACGTACTCCGCTCTCAGAAGGTATGCGTGATAGGCTCCTACATCAGCAAGGAGTACTATAACGGCAATGCGCTTGGCAAGACCATCGGCCTGAGCGGCTATAACTACACCATTGTAGGCATCCTGTCCGAGAGCGCGGAGTCCCGCAAGAGCTCTGCGGATGACGTGATCATCATTCCCTACACCAACGCCCAGCAGCTTAACAGCGCCTTGAGCAGTGACACCGCCGGCGCCGGAGCAGGCGGCATGTCCTTCAGCATGGACAACTACATGTTCAGCGGCACCAGCAAGGACACCGCCACCGCCTCCCGCGGCATCATCGAAACCTTTTTGGATAAAGTGTACGGCGAGGACGGCAACTACATGGTGGTCACCTCGGCTGAGATGCTGGACATGATGAACACCATGATGGACACCATGATGGTGGTGCTGGTGGCCATTGCAGGCATCTCCCTGCTGGTAGGCGGCATCGGTATCATGAACATCATGCTGGTATCCGTCTCGGAGCGCACCAGGGAAATCGGCATCCGCAAATCCCTGGGCGCCAAGCGCCGGGACATCCGCGGACAGTTCATCATCGAGGCTGGCACCACCTCTGCCATCGGCGGCCTGATCGGCATCGTGCTTGGCATCGTACTGGCTAAGCTAGCGGGCACCCTCATCGATGGTATGATGAGCTCTGGCTCCACAGAGTTTACCGCTGTGGTCTCTCTGGGTGCCATTGCCGTGGCCTTTGGCGTATCGGTGGGCGTGGGCATCCTGTTTGGCTACCTGCCCGCCAACAAGGCCGCCAAGCTCAATCCCATCGACGCGCTGCGCTATGAATAACAAGGAGGTAGACCTCTTATGAAGTTAAAATCCATTCTCGCCGCCGGCACTGCCGCTGCCCTGCTTGTGGGAATGCTGGTATTGCCGGCCGGCGCCCGCTCCGCCACGGTCCCTGCCCAGCAGGAGGTGACCCAGGTGGTCAACGCCCTGGGTATTATGGTGGGCGACAGTCAGGGCAACATGCAGCTGGACCGCACCGTCACCCGAGCCGAGTTTATCACCATGGCGGTCAAGGCCTCCCCCAACGGAGACCAGGTGGGAGAGGCTTCCACCTCCCCCTACCCTGACGTACCCTATACCCATTGGGCGGCTGGCTTTGTAGAGGCCGGTGTAGCCGCTGGGCTTATCACCGGATACTCCGACGGCACCTTCCGCCCCTCCAATCAGATCACCCTGGCCGAGGGCGTGACCATTGTCCTGCAGCTGCTGGGATACAGCAACGAGGACTTTTCCGGTGCCTACCCCACCCCGCAGATGGCTCTCTACCACAGCCTGAAGCTGGACCGGGGGCTCAAAGCCCAGAACAGCAGCGACGTGCTCACCCGCTACGACGCCATGTATCTCTTCTACAACATGCTCTCCACCAACACCAAATCCGGCACTCCGTACATCAATTCTCTGGGACACTCCCTCAATGCCGCCGGTGAGGTGGATCTGGTGGCTCTGATCAACGGCGTGATGGACGGTCCCCTGGTAGCCACCGGCAACTGGCAGTCTTCCATTCCCTTCTCCCTCTCCGGCGTTACCGTGACTCGGGACGGCGAAGCCTCCTCCCTGAGCAAGGTACAGGAGTACGATGTGGTCTACTGGTGCCAGTCCATGCGCACCCTGTGGGTCTACTCGGACAAGGTGGTGGGCACCATTCAGGCCATCACCCCCAACACCGCTGCTCCCACTGCAGTGACCATCGGCGGACACTCCTATGAGCTGGACAGCGCAGCTGCCGTCTATGCTCTGTCTGATCTGGGCACCTATGACCTGGGCGACACAGTCTCTCTGCTCCTTGGCCGTCAGGGCAAGGTAGCCGCTGTCACCGACCCCATTGCCACCACCTCGGAGCGCTGCGGTGTGGTCACCAAGGTCACCCGGGAATCTTACTCCGACGGTTATCACTCCTCCTACACCGCCGATACCATTACCCTTCTGGCTACCGACGGCAACTCTTACAACCATGAGTGCACTACCCACACCTATGAGGTAGGCGATCTGGTCGGTGTGAACATCGCCGCAGACGGCACCGTCTCCCTCAAGCGCCTGCAGGCTGCAAAGCTCTCCGGCAAGGTCAGCAGCGACGGCAGCAAAATCGGCTCCACCCCTCTGGCTGACGGCGTGGAAATTCTGGACGTATACGAGAACTCCGGAACCCGGGTCTTTGCCAGCCGCCTGGCCGGCATCAACCTCACCCAGGATATGGTCAGCTACTACACCATGAACGGCAGAGGTGAGATCGACCGGCTGATTCTGAACGATGTCACCGGCGACAACTACAGCTACGGCCTGCTGACCCGGATGGATGTACTCCCCTCCGGCGGCCTGACCAACTACTACACCTATGTGTATGATGTGGGCGGCACCACCTACACCCTGCCCAACATCACCACCGGCTTCCCCGTCAGCACCGGCGGTGTGATGATCAAGGGCGACCTTACTAACCCCGACAAGATCTACAACCTCACCAAGGTGACTGCCACCAGCATCAGCGGAAATCAGCTCATCGCCAGCAACCGCTCCTACACCATGGCAGACAACGTGGTGGTCTACGAATACCGCAACGGCTCCTACTACCTCTCCTCCGCCCAGCGGGTCCAGGAGAAGGGACTGAGCCTCACCGGTTGGTACGACAAGGCAGGAAGCAACGGCGGACGCATCCGCATTGTGGTTGCAAAATAAGAAAAATGGAGGAAACCAAATGGTTTCCTCCATTTTTATGCTTCAATACAAGAAATGAGCCATTCAAATAGGGCATTTCCCTCGCCCCGGCCCGGCCCGGACAGACGCTCCGGATGAAACTGCACCCCCAGCACAGGCAGGCTGCCATGTTCGATCCCTTCTGTAAATCCCTCCGGCGCCCAAGCGGTGGCTGTCAGGTCATGTCCCAGACGGTCCACCGCCTGATGGTGGGCACTGTTGACCACGGGACAAGGCCCCAGAAGCCGCTCCAGCAGGCTTCCCGGCTGACAATGGATCGGGTGGTAGACATCTTCCTCTCCCTGGTGGCACACCCGCCAAGCGGGCTGCAGATCCTGGATCAGCGTGCCTCCCAGAAACACGTTGAGCACCTGCATCCCCCGGCAAATTCCCAGCACTGGGCGTTCCCAGGTAAGGAAAGCCTCCGCCAGAGCCAGCTCCGCCCGGTCCCGCTCCCGGTCCGGTGGATTAGACCCCCGGTTCTCCTGTCCAAACAGGACCGGGTCCATATCGCCTCCGCCGCACAGCACCAAAGCATCGCAGCTGGGATCAGGTATGGGACAAATCCCAGGCACCGGAATCGCTCCCGCTCGCTCTACCGCGCGGATATAGCGTTCCAGTCCGCCCGCTTGGCCGGAAATCTGGACCTTTGGGATGTGGTTTCCTCCTTGGTATTTCTGAGAACTCACTCAGCCATCTCCGCCTGGGCGGTACGCAGACGAACCAGTGCGGCGATGAGATCCACCGCTCCCTCGATGCCGGTCACGCTGGAGTTGATGGTCAGGTCATACCGGCGCATCTCGCCCCAGGTGTGACCGGTGTAGTAGTTATAGTAGTTCGACCGGCCCCGGTCCATATCCCGAATCCGTTCGGACATGTTGCTGGTGGGGATGTGGTATTCCTCCACACACCGCACCACCCGGTCCTCCAGGGGCGCATGGACAAACACTTTCAGGCACTCCGGACGCTCTCCCAGCACATAGTCGCTGCAGCGGCCCACAATGACACATGGTCCCTGGTCGGCCAGCTCCCGAATCACTTCGGCCTGGGCAAAAAAGGCCTGGAGGCTTACCGGCACTCCCTGCTGGGTGTAGGTGGGAATTCCGATACCAATAGGCGTAAAGGTAAGATGGAAGCGGCTTCTTGCCCGTTCCTCTGCCCGAGCAATGAATTCCGGGGAAAGGCCGCTCTTCTCCGAGGTCTTCTGGATCAAAGTACGGTCATAACACGGGATTCCCAGCCGGGCGGCCAACCTCTTCCCGATCAATCTTCCGCCGCTTCCAAATTCACGGCTGATGGAAATAACATAGTTGCTCATATGGCGCGCCTCCTGTCTGGACTGTTCCCTCGCGGGGGGACCGGCGGAGGCCGGCCCTTCATGCAGGGTATATTTCATATTATAGCGATTCTTCCGGAAAATGACAATGAAAACCTGTCCCCGCACAATAAGCCGTTCTAGGGCTGTTCTTCATGCTCCCGGCGATACTGGGTGGGGGTGACTCCCAAAGTGCGCTTAAACGCCTTGGAGAAGGTAAGAGGATCGGGATAGCCGCAGGAGCGTGCGATCTCACCTACCGTCAGTTTGTTTTCACTCAGCATGTTGGCTGCCCATTCCATGCGGAACCGCATCAGATACTGCTGGGGCGACATGTTAATGGTGTTTTGGAATACTGTGGTCAGATAGCTGCGGTTAAGCCCCACATACCGGGCCAGCTTAGCCACCGTGAGGTCCTCCTGGAAATGGTTGCGGATATACTCCATGGCCAGCTCCACATACTCCGACGCTGTCTCCCGACTGCGCCGGACGGAGCTCTGCGCCGACTGGGCAATCCAACCCAAAAATACATACAGCTCTCCCAACAGCAGCAATTCGTTGCCCGCTCCGGCAGTATCAAAGCCCAGCATGGCCTGCACACAGTCCTCCAGCTGTTGGGACTGGGCACACTGGAAGGTACGCCGCTCCTTTCCCAAGCCGCAGCACTTGAGATAGTCCGCCGCCCGGCTTCCGGTAAAGCCTACCCAAATATGGTTCCAGGGCTGCTGGGAATCTGCCTGATAGGAGCTGAGCTCACCGGGCAGAATCAAAAATCCATCTCCCGGACCGATCTCATACTTTACTCCCTGAGCCCGGTATACTCCCCGTCCCGACAAGCAATAGTGCATCACATAGTGCTCCCGCACTGCGGGGCCAACCGCCTCTCCAGGTTGACAATTCTGGCGGCCGCAAAACAAGAACGACAACTCTCGAACTTCATCTGCTCCGTGCGCGAACCAGGATCCACCCATCCTACGCCCCTCCTTTTTGAACCATAACCAGTTATAAAGCTAGAACCTTCTTTCTATTTGTTGTGGATATTATATCATATTGACCATAAATTTTCCATATGCTTTTCAATGTTTTTATTGCATTTGCACAATTCTTTCTGGAGGAGAGATTTAGGCTACCAAACAAGTTTCCTGGAAGAAAACAGTAACCCCGCACATGTGAGCAGGCATGGCGGGGCATAATTACCAGTATTTGTATAAGATTATGCACTTGCAGGCGGATTTCTGCCATAGGTGAACGCTACTTTTGAAGGAGGAACACCTATGGCGAGCAATTACACGGAGAATTACGGCCTATGTCAGTGGGAGGCCACGGACCAGGTACGGAGGGAGGAATTCAATCAGGATAACACAAAGATGGATGAAACCCTAAAAACTCTGGCAGACAAGGATATTGCGTTGGAAAGTGCAGTAGCGGCCGTAGCGGCAGCGGCAGGGAACTGTCAGATGGAACTGATCACCTACACGGGTACGGGTACCTATGGGGAGGGCAATCCTACCCAGATTACATTCTCCATCCTTCCCGATGTTTTTATCGTTGTAGGGGACAAATCGCTGTATTTGGGAAGAGGCGGTATTACAAATTCAATGCTTGCCTCGGAGGACTTTATCAACGATGTTACTTGCAGTTGGAGTGGAAATCAGCTTTCTATGATCAACTACGTCGCGGCGCGGTATCAGATGAACAGCAGGGCCAAAGCCTATTGGGTGATGGGATTAAAGCGAAAAGGGTAAGAAAATATCCCCGGGCCGAAGCCCGGGGATATTTTGTAAACATCTGCTAAATTTTAAAATTAGAAGATGTAGCAGGTGCCGCCCACAGTATAAACGCTGGCGGAATCACCAGGGGCGGTACCATTGAAGGTAACCAGGACGTTGATCACGATGTCGCTGCCGTTCTTTACGGTCAGACCAGGAATAGTCATCTGATTAGCCAGAGCAGCGGCGCTGGTAGTACCAATGTTCTGAGTGAAGACACGCTGGGTACCGCCGTTGACGGACACAGTGTACTCAACCTTGGCGTTACCCATGTCCCAGTTGGAGATAGCGTTGCTGTTAGCAGCGCTGAACTTCACGGCACCGTCGTCACCAACAGTAGCGGTCAGGGCATCGAACTTGTAGTCGGCCTTCACAGGACCTTCGGGGCCGGTGAAGGCGTTGTCACCCACGTTATCCACAATAATAACAGAGGTGGCGCGGCCATCCTCGATCACAGCGTCAAAGCTGTAGTTGTGATTGGGGTTCTTGTTCAGATCCTTCAGGATGGATTCCAGAGCAGCAACACCCTGCTCATAGGTGGTGGTAGTCTTGTTGTCGGTCTCCTGCTTCAGAACGATGTTGGCATTATCCGCAATACGGAAGCCCTCTTCACCAGTGGTAACATTGTACAGGGTCTTGCCCTTCAGGGTATACACATTGGTGGTGCTGGGGATGTCAACAACGATCAGATCCTTCAGATCGGCCTTGATCAGGGAGACAGCGCCAACAATAGTAGTGGCATACTCGGAAGCGTCATTGAACCGGGACACACTGCGCACGTTGCCGTTGGCATCGTACTTAATGGTGTACCAATTGCCCTGAGTCAGATCGTCCTCCAGAACGCTCTTGTCCTCATCGTTGGTCTCGGTCAGCAGGACCTTCTCACCATTGATGATGACCTCGCGGGTCCAAGTCCACTTCTCGGTGGTCTTGTCATAGCTCTCATCCTCCAGGCCAGAGCTGCTGACATAAGCAACCTTGCTGGTAGTGGTGCCGCTCTCGCCCACGACCACAGCGGCAATCACATAACCATCATCGTCATACAGGGCATAGACACCATAGGACAGGTGATCATTGTCCTTTTTGGTCACGCCGCCAACCTCGCTGGCGGCCTTATCCCAACCCCAAACCTCAAAGGAGGCATTGTCAACACCGGTTACAACCTCATCTACGCCCTTGATCACGGCATAGCTGGCGTCAGAAACAGTAACCTTGTCCAACTCAGCCAGCAGGTAGACAGACTCATCGTTGCCATACACACGGCTGTTGATGCCGGGAACAGAGATATGCTTGTCATCAATCTTGGGAACCTGCTGCTCGGTGCTGTGCTTCTGAGCAACGTCGCCGTTGTCGTCGAAGCGGATCTCAGAAGTGCTCTCGATGGCATCCAGGGTATACACATCGCTGCTGCTCTTGGTGTAGGTGAACCACTGGTTGATAATGGGGCCATCCTTAGTCAGGGTGCGGTCATTCTTGACCTCGATCACCGCACTGGTGCCGTCCATGAAGATGGCGTTGGCATCCCAGGTCTTGGTGGACAGGTTGCTGGAAGCATCGTCCACGCCGGTGATGAACACATAGTTGTTGACCTTGTCCACAACGTCCACACCGATCACATAGCCATACTGATCCAGATACACATTATAGGTGGCATCCTTCAGGTTGTTGGCGGTGTAATTGGAGAGAACACCGGTATCATAGGTCAGAGTAGCAGAGGAGTCATACTTGGTGCCATCCACAGTGACAGCAGTCACATTGGAACCATTGGCACTGAACTTGCTGATCTCTACGTTGGACATGATCTCCACATCAGAGATAGTCTGGATCTCATTGTCAGCATAGGTCACCAGGACAAAGTCATCCTTGGCAATGTCGGCAACGTTGAAGTCCTCGCCGGAAACGGTCTCAGTACCAGAGATGCCATAGATCTCGAAGGTAGCCTTGTCCTTGCTCTCACTGTAGTCAGCGGTAGCCTGAGCCAGGTAGGTGTTGATAACAGTAACAACAACTTCCTCGGCGTCGGAGTCCACGAACACCTGAGTCAGAGCGCCGTTGTCGGTCACGTCAACGTCATCCTTGTTGTTCTTGGAAATCTGCTTATAGAAGTCATCATCCTTGCCGTCCACATAAGCAGAGAAGTCATACTTGTCAAAAGCAGTCTTGCCCACGACGTCGTACAGCTCCTTGCCGGAAACGGAGGTGGTATACTCCTCGACCATCAGGTCGTAGTTGACATAGGTGCCGATCTTCTCACCGTCAAAGCTCCAGGTGTGAGCAGGACGGCCGAACACGTCAGCCTCATCGTCAGCCAGCTTCAGGTCGCCGTTGTACAGCTCCTCACCCAGCTGGACGTAGTACTGGTTGTTACCAGCAATGTCGGTCTTGCCAGTGTCGATGCTGTTGTACTTCTTGTTGGCGTTGGTGCGGGCGGTGTACTCAGCGTTGTAACCAACGGTCACATCGCCGATCTGGATGCCCTTGTCGCCAGTGAAGTCGACCATCTTGGCCTTCAGGCCATTCAGCACCAGCTGAGCCACCTGGGCGCGGGTCAGAGCGCTCTCGGCATTGGAGCTGATGTTGTCAAACAGGTTGATGTAGGAAGCCTGGCGGATGGTAGCAACCTGCCAGTCAGAGCCGAAGTCCTCGGCGTTCTGGAAGTAGCCCAGAGCCTTCATGACCATCAGGCTGGCCTGAGCAGCGGTCACCTTCTGGTTGCCGCCGTACTGGCCGTTGCCGATGCCGGCGACCACGCCCTCGGCGGCACAAGCG
>UMDR01007789.1_pt1 | contig 10683 bp, 11 predicted proteins | sample 1964541 | NCBI WGS metagenome assembly UMDR01 (sample SAMEA4835999, study PRJEB28245) | human gut metagenome | biome: gut microbiome; material: fecal sample | place: Denmark | collected 2008 | reverse complement strand
CGCCGCTCTCCACCAGAATACCCAGCCAATTTTGATGACACTGTGTTGAACGCAGTGTCATCAATGCCTTTCCGATTTTTATCCCAAGGCAATTTTTGCTTTTCCATTGATGACAGGCGAATTTTTTGCCTGCATTACGGATGTGAACAGCGGGTTTGCGGTTTCAGGCAAGTTATCAGCCCGCTTTTGGCGCTGATAATGCGCAATATTAAAGCGGTTTCTGAAAAAGCATACAAATATTCGGGCGTCAGATTGTTGATTTCGCGGAATCAATGCTCTGGCGCTTTCCATTTTGGGAGGCAATAAAATGAGCAAATAAAAACTGGAATTTGCAGCAGAATAAACTCGATCGGCAAGGCCGGCCTTTTTTGAAAGAGAAAGGGCTGATTAGATTTAAAAGATTATGGAAGCGGCACGCCGGTCTTGCCCACCCGTCTGCCACGCTGAGCCCCAGCTTTGCGCCGAACGCCACCAGCTTGTCAGCCTTGCCTGGACAATTTGGAGGGTAAAGGGATGCCCACAGCAAATATTCATGAAATAGTTGCTTTATCCCTGTGGTTCCCTCAAAATATGTCAAAATAATTAAAAACTTAACAGCAAATTTTAAAATTTTTGTTGACAATTAGTAATGGGAAATATACAATAAAGACATTGTTTATTCCGGTAAAGGACGCGGGAAAAAATGAGCTACGGGAAGTAGCTTTTTAATCAGGCTAAAGTTGTCAGACATTCAGATTATAATGCAAAACCAAGCCTCCGGCCTACTGCGCCTCTGCACGGAAAAGCACGAAAATTTATTTTAGGAGGAAACATATGAAAAGCACAAGCAACAGAACAAAGTATTTTCTGGCAGTCATTTCTCTTGGCTTTGTCTATGGCTCGATGTTCAATCTGGCATACATGAAGTACATCTTCTACGATGCAATGATTGAAGCTATGCAGTGCACCAACACCCAGCTCGGCCTACTTATCACGGTCTACACGCTCGTAAGCTGCATCGGCCTTCTTCCTGGCGGATGGATCGCAGACCGATATAAGACAAAAGGAATTATTGTTGTCTCGGCATATCTTCAGGCTGCAGTCAGCATTTTCTTTGCGTTCACGATGCGAAGCTATGTATGTGCGATGATTACATGGATAATCTCCGGTGTGGCAAGCGTGACTGCATTTTTCGCAGCGATTCTCAAGGCAGTATCTATGGTGGGCGGCGAGGATGAGCAGGGGCGCACTTTCGGCTACTATGAAGCCTTCTGCGGACTGTCCGCTACCATTACCAACGCGGTCGCCCTCTGGGCGTTCTCGCGACTGGATAATTCCGTTACCGCTCTCAAAACCGCAGTTATCGTTATGGGCGTTATGAGCTTTATCGGCGGCCTGTTGGTTCAGCTTTTCTTCGACGAAAAAATCACCGAGGTCCACTACAGCGCGGCTGTGAAGAAAAAAATAGACATTAAGGGCACTTTTGCTGTGTTCAAGCTCCCCAAGTTCTACCTGAGCTGCATCATCATTTTCTGTTGCTATGGCTTTTATACCTGTCAGTCCTTCATCACTCCGTACATGACCAATGTTCTTGGTGTCACCGTCACTTTTGCCGGCTTCCTCGCAATCCTCAAGAGCTATGGCCTCAAGCTTATAGGCGCGCCCATTGGCGGCGTGCTGGCGGACAAGATGAAGTCTGTATCCAAATTTGAGATCCTTGCATTTGGCGTGATGTTCGTCATCACCCTTTATATCTCGCTTGTCAAGGGCGGATCTGAGCTGGCGTCTATATTCACTGTTCTTACCCTCGCCCTTGCGACCGTGTGCTTCATGGCCCGCGGCGTTATGTGGGCCTCTGTCGATGAGGCAAAGGTTCCGAAGGAAATATCTGGCACCGCAATGGCTGTTGCATCCATAGTTGGGTTCAACCTGCCAGATATCTGCCTGCCTGCCATAATTGGCAATTGGCTTGACAAGTACGGCAATGCAGCCTACAGCAAGGTATTTACGCTCCTGTGCGGCATGTGCCTTGCCGGCGTGCTGGCCTCGTTAGCTATGGTCATCCTCAATAAGAAGGAAGGAAAGGCTGCACAGTCCGCCTAATTTTTTGAAAAAAACGGAAAGGGTAGCAGCTTGTTACCCTTCCAGGCGTATAGCAAAAAAGTGTTTGTGCGGTGAAACCGCATGGAGGATTAAAATGCTGGAAAAAATAATCGTCAATCATGAGCATTGCAAGGGCTGCGGCCTTTGCGTCAGCGTATGTAAAACGGGTGCGCTTACCCAATCATCCGAAATGAACAAGGGCGGCTACTGTTATGCGATAGCAAACCCCGCCAAGTGCGTAGGCTGCGGCATGTGTTATAGAATGTGTCCAGACTATTGCATAGAGATTCATACCTGAGGAGGTAAAGAAAATGGCAAAAGTATTGATGAAGGGAAACGAGGCTCTTGCAGAAGCAGCGCTTCGCGCGGGCTGCCGTTTTTACAGCGGCTATCCTATCACTCCTCAGACCGAGATACTTGAATATCTCTCGTGGAGAATGGCCGAGGTAGGCGGACAGTTTATTCAGACCGAGTCCGAGCTTGGCGGTATAAACATGCTTTACGGTGCAGCGGCGACGGGGGCGAGAGCCATGACAAGCTCTTCCGGCCCGGGATTTGCGCTCCAGCACGAGGGCATTTCTTATCTCTGTGCCGCGGATCTTCCGGCCGTCCTTATCGATGTTATGCGCATCGGCAACGGCCTCGGCGATATTGCACAGGGGCAGGGTGACTACTGGGCTGTCACTCGCGGCGGCGGCAACGGCGACTACCGGACAATAGTCCTTGCGCCGAACTCCGTGCAGGAAGGCATGGATCTTGTCCGCGACGCATTTGACCTTGCAGAGAAGTATCTGCACCCAGTCATTATCGCTTCCGACGCTGCAATAGGGCAGATGATGGAGATCGTCGAGCTTCCAGACATGCACGAGCATGATATAAATGGCTACGAGTGGTCCGTCAAGGGCAGTAAGATAGGTGAGCAGCACAAGGTCGTCAGCAATGTCTGTTTCTATGGTCACAAAAACTATGAGGAATACCTCTCCGGTAAATACCAGACGATAACTGACAACGAGCAGCGCTGGGAGAGCTATATGACGGAGGATGCCGAGATCATTGCCGTTGCATTCGGCATCAGCTCCAGAATCGCTAAGGAGGCTGTAAAGATCGCCCGTGCGCAGGGCTTCCGTCTTGGCCTTATCCGCCCCATAACGCTCTGGCCCTACCCGAGAAAGGCATTTGAAAAGCTAGCCCCAGATTTTAAGGGCTTCGTATGCGTTGAAATGAACATACTCGGTCAGATGGTCGATGACCTTAAACTCGCGACCGACAGCCATTACCCGATAGACTCTTACGGCACTTTCTTTGACGTTCCTGATCCGGAGCTTATTGTAAAGAGAGCCCGCAAGCTTGCTGGAAAGTGAGGAATCAGTTATGATACTTAAAAAGCCTGACAGTCTTACATATCCCGGTACCTCTTTCTGCCCCGGGTGTGCGCATGGTATTTCGGACAGAATAATTGCAGAATCGGTCGAGGCTCTCGGCATGCGTGAAAAATTTATTCCTACTGTCGACGTCGCCTGCGGCGCATGGAGCATGGACATATGGGATTTTGATACGGTAATGTGCGCACATGGCCGCCCGATGGCGGTTGCAGCCGGCATAAAGCGTGCCCGGCCTGATGCGCTTGTTGCGGCATATCTCGGCGACGGCGCCGCATATTCGATCGGCACTGCAGAGACTGTTCACTGCGCGCTGCGCAACGAAAACATTGTTGCCATCGTTTTGAATAACGGCGTTTTTGGCATGACCGGCGGACAGATGGCACCGACAACTCTGCCTGGGCAGAAAACGGCATCGTCCGTGAAGGGGCGCGACCCCAAAACACAGGGCGGCGTTTTTGACATTGTCAAGACAATAGGCTACATGGATATAGCATACCTCGCACGCGCTGCGCTGGACAGCCCGGCGGGCATCATAAAGGCACAGAAGTACATTCAGAAGGCGCTTGAAAAGCAACTTCGCGGTGAGGGCTTCTGCCTGGTCGAACTTCTGGGTGCTTGCCCAACCAACTGGAATCTCAGCCCGGCGGCGGCCTGCGAGCGTATCCGTACCGAAAGTCTCAAGTATTATGAGCTGGGCGAGTTTATTGATAAGTAAGAAGGAGAAATAATTATGACTGAAATAATCTGCGCCGGTTTTGGCGGACAGGGAGTTTTGGTTGCCGGCAACCTTCTCGCTTTCGCCGGCATGGAGGCAGGAAAGATAATCACCTGGTATCCATCCTACGGTTCTGAAATGCGCGGCGGAACGGCTAACTGCAATATAAAGATAAGCGATGAGGAGATAGCAAGCCCCTATGTCAAGGCTCCAGACATCCTTATCTGTCTCAACGAGGTGTCGATCGCTAAGTTCATGAACTGCATGAAGCCGGGGGCTGTTCTTGTGGTCAACAGTTCTTTGTGCAGTCCCGACTATAAGTTCAGAGACGATGTCAGCGTCATCCGTGTACCGGCCAGCGATATAGCGAATAACCTTGGTAATCCCAGAGGCCTCAATATAGCGGCCCTCGGCGCAGCGGTTGCCGCGTCTGGCATATTTGAATGCGAGGCGTTCAAGGAATATATAGACAAGTTCTTCGCACTCAAGGGAAAGATCAATCCCAAAAACGGAATGTGCTTCGAGGCCGGTGTGAAAAGCGTCACTGACGCGAAGTAAACGTGCTGCAAGAGGTTATGCGTAAATGACAACTATAGATCTCGGACTTATAGGGATATATCTTGCGGCAATGTTGGCGATCGGTTTTTACGCAAACAGGAAGGATAAAGGCACCGAAAATTATTATGTCGGGGGAAGAAAGCAGAACTCAGTCACGATAATGTGCCTGTGGGTATCCTGCTGGATCGGCGGTGCATCCGTTATCGGAACATCCACCAAGGGCTATGACATGGGCATCACCGCGGTGTGGTACGTTGGTATGACGGCGGTGGGATGCCTGCTGTTCTCACTGTTGTTGTCCAAAAAAATCAAGCGCATCGGCGATAAGCTTCAGCATATAACATACCCCGAATTCATAGAGAGCCGTTATGACGGCCGTGCCCGTCTTGTTGCGACGGTGTGTACGCTTTTTGGAATGATAGGCGTTACCGCATCCCAGCTGGTAGCGGCTGGGGAAATACTCAATACGCTTACCCAGCTTGGCATAGGTAAGTCATTTCTTATTGCTGCAGTTGTCCTCATCGCATACACTGCGCTCGGCGGTTTCATGGCTGTCATATACACAGACTGGGTGCAGGTCGGATTGCTTGTCTTCGGCATCCTGGTAGGGGTTCCGTTTGCGGCAAGGGCAACTGGCGGCATCGATGCCATCCGTGCGCTTCCGGCGAGCTACTTTGATCTTGGCGCTTGGGGCTGGCCGACGATAATTGCTTTTGCTGTCTCAACAGTGCTGTCATTTTTTACTACTATGGACAGTTACACACGTTGCATTTCTGCAAAAACGCCCGCCGTTGCACGGCGCGGCGGCATACTTGCAGCGCTGCTGATAATTCCGCTCGCTTTCTGCTCCACCTACGAGGGCATGGCCACTAAGCTGCTTATCCCTGAGCTGCCAGAAGGCACAAATGCGATGACGAATCTCATTCTGCTCACATTCCCGTCCGGAATAAAGGGAATCGTCATTGTCGGCATTCTTGCGGCCATCATGTCCTCCGGAGATATCGCGATCATAACAGGTTCTGCCAACATAACGTATGACATCTACCAGCGTTATATAAATTCCAATGCATCCGAGCAAAGGCTCTCACGCCTCGGCATAGCCGCGTCGGCATGCATAGGCATAACCAGTGCGCTGATAGCGTGGTTCATGCAGGATATCATGAATATTCTCTTCATCACGCTTACGATACTGTCCGCTGGCCTGTTTTTCCCGACCGTGATGGGCTTCGTTTGGAAGCGCGGAAACTCGCAGGCGGCATTTTACAGTATTCTTGTTTCTACGGTAACCGTGATTGGCTGGTATATCTGCAAGAGCATGGGACTGGGCGGCATTTTCAATGTTGACTGTCTCTGGCCGGGGCTTCTCGCTTCCGGTACAATATATTTCCTTGCCTCCCTTTTCGGAAAGCAGAGTGAGGAGGAACGCATTCGCGTAGAGGAATTCCTGGCCATCGGCAAAACGCAGAAAGAGAGTGCATAAAAAAATCATCCCGGGAAACCGGGATGAGATAAAACGATTTTTTACTGCGTTTTTTCGCCGAGGATGTATTTCGTCTGGCGGCTTATGTCCTCCTGCGTGAAGTTAAAATGACGTATCATCCATTCCGTTGCCACAGTGACATCGCGCTCGCAGATCGCCTTGAACAGCTCACGGTGGATGAGGTAGGATTCTTCAAGCTGCCCTTGCTCCTCAACGACCTGATGCGAATAGTAGATATCTTTTGAGTAAATGTCATTGAAAGCGTTCAGCATGTATTGATACAACGGGTTTTTCGACAGCATGACGAGCACGCTGTGGAAGTTCATGTCATGGAGCTGGCGCTCGTCGGTGGTACTGCTGTTGAGATAGTGGTCAAGGCAATGACCAAGTTCTGTAAGCTCGCTGTTTGATGCACTGCTAATCACCTCGCGCACCGCGCCTAACTCTATCGATTGGCGGAGCTGGATGAGGTCGTGCAGCCCACAGCCCTGAAGCCTGAAGTACATTGAAAGGCTGTCGGTCATTGACAGCAGCAGATTGTTTACAACAAAGCTACCTCCGCCCTTGCGGGACTCTATAAGGCCGTAGACCTCCAGGGACTTGAGCGCTTCACGCACCGAGGAACGGCTGACGCCAAAAACCTGAGCCAGCTCACTTTCTGGAGGCAGACAGTCTCCAACCTTCAATTCGCCGGATATTATCGCCTGCTTTATCTGGCTGATAATGTTCATAAAATTTCTTTCCTGATGGACGGATGTGAACAAATCACTGTCACCCTTTCCGCGCGGTCCTGGGCGCATTCGTTGTCGATATTATAATACACACAAACCTATAATGCAAACACACAAATATGCCATGGAGGAAAAAACATGACAGAAAACATAAAAATGCCCCTTGAAGGCATAAAAGTTGTTGAGCTTGCAACTGTTGTTGCGGCGCCAACCGCCGGGCGGATGCTCAGCGCATACGGCGCGGAGGTGATAAAGGTCGAGAGCCTTGCTGGTGATGACTACCGCAAGGCCGGCAATTTTGAGCGCGTGGTCTGTGAGGATTATAAAAATCCGCTTTTCACCATTCAGAATAGCGGGAAGAAGCTTGTATCCATAGATCTAAAGCATCCGGACGGAAAGTCAGCTATGCTCCGCTTGCTTGAAGATGCCGATGTATTTCTTACAAATGTACGTACAGGCGGTCTTCAGCGGCTGGGACTTGACTATAAAAGCCTGCATGAGCGCTTTCCGAGACTTGTGTACGCGCTTTTCTCGGGCTTCGGCCCGAAGGGCCCCGTTGCGTCCAACCCCGGATTTGATAGTACAGCTTTCTGGCTGCGCTCCGGTCCTATGGCTGATTGGCAAGTACCGGGTAGCTTTCCGTTTAACCCGACCTATGCCTTCGGTGATATGTCCACAAGCTCGGTGCTTTTTTCGGGCATACTTATGGCGCTGCTCGGACGTGAGCGCACCGGATGCGGTACGCTTGTGAACACGTCGCTTTTTGCAAGCGGCATCTGGTGTAACGCAGTTTCTGTTGTGTCGCATCAGCCGCAGTTTGGAGGCAAGCGTCCACTCGACCCGCTTCGCCCCGCGGATCCGTTTTCGCAGTTTTATATGTGTGCTGACGGCAATTGGATCGGTATATTCGACAATGAGTATCAGCGTGATCTGCCGAAGTTCGCAAAGTTGTTTGACATGCCCGATATTACTGAAAACCCGAATTACGCCTCGCTCGCTGCTCTTGCCGAGACTGACGCGATAGTTGAATTTGTGCAGCGGCTCAACGCGCTTTTTTTGACCCGTACCAGCGGCGAGTGGCGGGAATATCTCAGTGGCAACAGCGTCTCGTGCGAGGTCATGCACTGCATCCGCGATGTCAGCACAGATGAACAGGCGCTTGCCAACGGCTATGTGAAGGAGCTGGAATTTAAGGACGGCTTGCGCGTGATGATGCCCTGCCCGCCTGTGCATTTCTCAGACTATGAGCAGCGCAGCTATACGCCTACCGGCAGAATCGGTGAGGATACCGACAGCGTATTTGCTGCAATTGGTTATACCAAAGAGGATATCTCGCGCTTACGTGCGGAAAAAGCTATTAGTTAACGGTTATTAAGGAGGAGAACCAAAATGAAAGTTGTATTCACCGAAGCTCCCGCGACAAAAGACAGGGACATGAGCATCGAGTACTCCGTTCTTCCCAAGGATGCAGAGACTGCCATTGCGGTCTTTGACGAGCATTCAGAGCATAACGAACAGTTCTATAAGGATATTGCCGATGCAGACATCGTCATCAACGGCTACATATACCTCGGAAAGAAGGAAATAGATGCTATGCCCAAGTGCAAGGTCATCTCCTTCCAGTCCACTGGCTTCAACGAGGTAGATATCGACTATGCTACTGAAAAGGGGATCGCAGTTGTCTCCATCGAAGACTACTGCACCCAGGAAACAGCTGAAAATGCCATGGCGCTTATGCTGTTTCTGCAGCGCGGCCTGCGTGTCTATGACCGAAGCATTCAACAGGACAAGCGGTGGGTATATGATGAGGCAAAGGGGCTAAAACGCATAGAGGGACAGACCATGGGCATCGTCGGTCTTGGCCGCATAGGGCGTTCTGTTGCAAAAAAGGCCAGGGGTTTCGACATGAATGTCATCGCATATGACCCCTTTCTGCCCAGGGAAGTGGCCGACAGCATAGGCGTGCCGCTTGTCGATATGGACACGATTCTTGAACAGGCCGACGTAATCTCCGTCCATATGAATCTCACCGATGATAACTATCATATGTTCAACAAAGAGCTTTTTGCAAAGTGCAAAAAACAGCCCATACTCATCAACGAAGGCCGTGGTGCAATGATTTGCGAGGAAGACCTTGTGTGGGCGCTGGACAACGGTCTTATCCGTGCTGCCGGTCTCGATATGCTGGAATCGGAATTCCCGGAGCTTGACAAGTGCCAGTTGCTTGGCCGCGACAATGTGATTATTACGCCGCACAGCGGCTTTTTCTCAGATACGTCTATGGACTTGTTATGCCGCCTGTCGACTGTCAACGCCCTGCTCTGCTATGAGGGGCGCTACAAGGAAGCGCGCGTCGTCAGAAACGGAATCGGCCTTGAATAATAACAAAGGGGAGGTCTTGCCAAAGGGCAGCCCTTAAAAAATGCCCGGCTCTATATGTGAGCCGGGCGTTCAGCATGTCAAATGACACGGCGATGGCTTGCTTCATCTCCGTGTCATTCGACACGCTGAGAGTTGAACTTTTCCTTTCCCTCACAGCCCTGATCTTCTTCTTTTTCGGGACTTTTTTCACTGACCTCTTTTCATAGCTCCTTTTTCTTCAGCCTGCGGTTCAATTATTGATAAAAATGCAGCAAAGATAAAAAAAGGGCTTTAATATTTTGCTGGATTGATGTATTATAGCATAGAGATAGTTCAGGGCGGCTGTCGGCCTGCCCAAAGAGACAAACTGAGGTGAGATTATATGGAACACAGCGGTGTGTTGTTCAGCATAGGGCCTGTGGAGGTTTCCGGCGTGGTGCTTACGTCCTGGGTGATTATTGCTCTGCTGGCTCTTTTCTCCTTCCTGGCCACAAGAAGGCTGAAAGAGGTGCCCGGCCCTTTGCAATGTGCGGCGGAGCTTGCTGTGGGCGGCCTGCAAAAGTTTTTCAGCGGGGCCCTGGGCAAGGAAAAAACGGAGAAATATTTCCCGGTTTTTGCGACTTTCTTTATCTTTATAATAGTAAGCAACTATACCGGCATCCTCCCCGGCGCGGGGATGTATTCTGGCTTCGCGGTGCCTACGGCCTGTCTGTCGGTGACGGCGGCGCTGTCCATAATCGCCTTTTTTACCACCCATACAATAGGCATCAGGGAGCTTGGGCTGAAGCATTATCTGACCTCATTCATAAAGCCTTTTCTGCTTATGCTTCCGCTGAATCTTATTGAGCAGCTAGTCCGGCCCTTTTCCCTGGCTCTGCGTCTTTTCGGCAACCTCTACGGCGAGGAATCGGTCACCCATCAGCTCTATGGCATCTTCCCAATCCTGCTGCCGCTGGTTATGAATGTGCTGAGCCTGCTGCTGTGCTTTATTCAGGCAATGGTGTTTACAATGCTGCTGTCCATCTATGTGGAGGAAGCCACAGAGACCAGCCATTGATCACATAATCAATTAAAATAAAAAAAGACTTATTTTTGGAGGAAATAATCATGGTTTCTGGAACAATAGCGATAGCGATAGCAATTTTGATGGCCGGCTGTGTCATAGGCACGGCGCTTGCCCAGGGCATGGCCGCATCAAAGACCATGGAGGCCATTGCCCGCCAGCCGGAGATGGCCGGCCAGCTCCGCTCCACCCTGATTCTGGCTTTGGGCCTGATGGAGTCTCTGGCCATATACGGCCTGCTGATCGCTTTCATGCTGATTGGAAAAATGTAAACGGAGGCATCGTCCATGCTGAACATAAATGTATGGGAT
>UMDR01049772.1_pt1 | contig 10800 bp, 9 predicted proteins | sample 1964541 | NCBI WGS metagenome assembly UMDR01 (sample SAMEA4835999, study PRJEB28245) | human gut metagenome | biome: gut microbiome; material: fecal sample | place: Denmark | collected 2008 | reverse complement strand
AACAGCTCCCGGCGGAAGCTCACGTGACCGTCGCCGCCCTTGCCGGAGCATATGATAATTTTTGCTCTGTCTGCAAACATAGTAACCTCTCTTTCAAGATGAGTAGTCTTTTTTACACGAATCCTATGAGAAAAAAGGGGTTCAAACCATGCGATTTGAACCCCGAACAATTTATTCTACCGGAAGGACAGAAACCTGTTTCTTGTCGCGTCCTTTTCTCTGGAATCTTACGATGCCGTCAGCCGTTGCAAACAGTGTATCATCACCGCCGCGTCCTACATTTAAGCCCGGATGAATCTTTGTTCCGCGCTGTCTGTAAAGAATGTTGCCAGCCTTTACAAACTGTCCGTCTGCTCTCTTCGCACCTAATCTCTTGGACTCGGAATCTCTGCCGTTCTTTGTGGAACCGACACCCTTTTTATGAGCGAAGATCTGAAGGTTCATATTTAACATGTCCTACACCTCCTTGAATGTAAGTCTGATATACTCATTACCGTATGTTTGTTGAATATCCTGCAATCCGGAAATCATAGAATCCAGCAGAAGCGCCGTCCGCTCAGAGACGCTGCCCTTTAAGCTGCAGTGGATAGCCCCATCTTCTGAAGAAGCGGTGACATCGTCCCCGGTAAATCGCTCGATCGAATTGACCGCGTTTACCGTGAGTGCGGAAACCGCTGCACAGATAATGTCGTATCCTTCCTCTGCATAACCGGCATGTCCCTCGCAGGAAAAACCTCTGTATGTGCCGGATTCTTTATAAACGGTTATTTTGATCATAAAGATTAACCGTTGATCTTTTCAATCTTAACCTGTGTGTACTGCTGTCTGTGACCGTTTTTCTTGTGGTAACCGGTTTTTCTCTTGTACTTGTAAACGATTACCTTTTTCGCCTTGCCGTTCTTGACAACGCTTGCAGTAACGGTTGCGCCTGCTACGTCAGCGCCTACTTTCAGTCCGTCGTTGCTGACTGCAAGTACCTGATCAAATGTAACAGTTTCACCAGCTTCAACACCAAGCTTCTCTACGTTAATGATATCGCCCTCGGCTACTTTGTACTGTTTACCACCTGTTGCAATAATTGCGTACATATGGCACCTCCTATTATCATTACTCGCTAAATTCGGTGGTTATTTGCATAACACTTAAACCTCTTTACGCGGCATACGTTAGTATCTTAGCATACGAGCGCCCGTCCGTCAAGCAGTTTTTCCGGTATTTGAAACATAATTTTGATACCTTTTTCACCGCATCATCTCCGCAAGCGGTTTCTGCACGCGCCTGCGCGTGACCTCGGCAAGACCGAGCTTCGTGATGTCGACGACGCACGCCTTCACCGGATCTTTCTGAAGCTCGGCGTCGAGCGCTGCGAGGAGCTGCTGCTCGTCCTCTTTGCTGTCCATATTGATAAAATCAATCAGAATGATCCCCGAAAGATTGCGCAGCCGTATCTGGCGCGCCGCCTCGCGCGCCGCTTCCAGATTGATTTTGCGAAAGGTATCCGCCGCTTTTTTCCCGCGCCCGCATTTTCCGGTGTTCACGTCGATCACCGTCAGCGCCTCTGTCGGCTGGATAACAAGATATGCACCGGATTTCAGCCACACGCGCTCCCGCAGCGCCTCGTCGAACGCGGATTCCAGCGAATACAGCTTGTACAGCGGCAGCAGGCGGTCCTCATAGAAGGAAAGCTTTGTAAGATCTTCCGGCATGTTTTCCGAAAGGTATTCCTGCAGCCTTTCGTACAGCTTTACATCGTCCGTGATGATCTCCCCGCACTCCGACTGGCGGATATCCTTTAAATGCACGAGCCACGCCGCCGGACTGCGGTAAAGGCAGCTCCGGCAGGTGCGGTGCTGCGCCGCCCTGCAAAGAGCCTCAAAGCGCTCTGCGAGCGCCAGCGCTTCCCGGCAGATTTCTTCCGGGGACGCTTCCGCCGCATTGGTGCGGAGTATCCAGCCAAATTTTCCTGTCGGAAACGACTCTGAGAGAGCAAGCAGCCGCTCCCGTTCTTTTTTAGATACTTTCGCAGAAACGCCGGTCTGCAGCTTTCCGGAGGTCAGCACCAGATATTTTCCAGGTAAGGAAATGTTCGCTGTCACCGTCGGCGCTTTTGTTTTTACACTCTCCCGCGCGATCTGCACAAGCAGCTCATCCTGCGCCACCAGGTGCGCCGAATTCATTTTGTTTGTAAAGATCGGCTCCGCGTTCTCGGAAAGCGGCAGATAACAGGGGATTCCCTCTTCGATCTCCACGAACGCCGCCTGGATATTCTTAACGACATTCTGTACCTTCCCAATATAAATATTCCCGAGCAGCGACTCCTGCGTCTCCCGCTCAAAGGAAAGCTCTGCAGCCTTTCCGTCATGGTACAGCGCAGTGGCAATCCCGTCCCGAAACCTTGTGATGATCAGTTTACCCTTCAATGTCACAGCCCAGATCCTCCAGGGGAACAAGTTTGCGTTCCCCTTCCCCGATATCAGCATACAGCTCGTCGCGATTCACCAGCAGCGCAAACTCCGGCATTTCCCATCCGAGAAATCCGGCAAACGCTGTCAGCACCAGCTCCGGCTTTAAGTTTGCCGCGCTTCCGGCTGCAAGCTGCATACGGATTTTCCCATCCTGGCATTCGCTATGGTAAATCATCGGGCGGATATCCTCTTCCTTCTCACTCTTCTTTGTTTTTTTGCAGACGACGATCTGCTCCTGCGCAAGGAACGCTTCCCAGGATGCCTGCCATCCCTGCGGCGGCTCGCAGCCCTCGCGGAATGCCACCGTAAAATCAGCGGCGGCAACAAGCGACATCGCTTTGGACGCCTTTCCGTCCTCTATCCGGCGGAAGCCCGTCACATGGACGCCCTCCACCATCACGCTGTTCAGACGCTCCAGCGCCTCCCGTGTGGAAATCGGCGTTTTGATCTCGATATCCACATACTCGCTGTCGCTTGTCATTCCCACGCCGAGCGGCAGGGCGAATGACATCACCATGTGCGGGCTGAACCCTTCCGTAAACGCAATGTCGATCTCCGCGCGGCGCAGCACCTTCTGGAAAAAGCGCATCATATCGAGATGTCCGATGAATTTCATCGCACCGTGCTTGGAAAATTTAATTCTTATCTTCAAAACAGACACCTCCCCCATAGCAGGCTGCTCCGCATCCGGCACATTTGCTGCGGCAGTTTTCCGTTACTTTTTCCTCGTGCGCACGCTGCCACTCGCGCTTTAAAAACGCCTTGCTCACGCCGATATTGATGAAATCCCACGGCAGGATCTCTTCGGTATCGCGCTCGCGCACCGTATAAAAGGCCGGATCGACGCCGGTATGTTCATATGCCTGCTCCCAGTATTCCCTGTGAAAGGTCTCCGTCCAGGCGTCGTAGAGCGCGCCGTTTTTGTAGGCGTCCAGAATAACCGCGCCCACGCGGCGGTCGCCGCGCGCCAGGAGACCTTCCAGCACGGTCACATCCGCCTCGTGCCAGTTGTAGCGGATACTCCTGTAATTTTTCTGTTCCTTCATCTCATGATTGACCGTGCGGGCGCTGCCAAGGAAAGCGTCTCTGGTGTACATCGGCGCCCACTGGAACGGCGTAAACGGCTTCGGCACGAAAAAGGATGTGCTGACCGTAATCTGGCATTTTCCGTTGCGCTTTTCCTTCGGGACCTCGTAGTAGCGCTCGGCAATTTTCTCAGCCAGATGGGCGATCGCCTTGCGGTCCTCATCCGTCTCCGTCGGCAGTCCGAGCATGAAATACAGCTTGACCTTGTTCCAGCCGCCCTCGAAAGCCTGTCCGGCGCCGTTCAGAATAACTTCCTCCGTCAGACCCTTGTTGATAACGTCGCGCAGACGCTGGGAGCCTGCCTCCGGCGCAAAGGTAAGACTGCTCTTGCGCACATCCTGCACCTTGCTCATAACGTCGAGCGAGAAAGCGTCAATGCGCAGCGACGGCAGGGAAATATTGATGCCGCGACGGCGGCACTCATCGATCAGATAGGTGACCAGCTCCTCCAGCTGGGAATAATCGCTGGAGCTTAAAGAACTGAGAGAAATCTCCTCATGACCGGTGTTTTTCAGCATCGCCTCCGCTGTTTTTTTGAGCATTTCCACGTCGCGCTCTCTGGTCGGACGGTAAAGCATCCCCGCCTGGCAGAAACGGCAGCCGCGGATGCACCCGCGCTGGATCTCCAGCACCACGCGGTCCTGCGTCGCCTTGATAAAGGGCACCACCGGCGCCTGCGGATACACCGATTCCGTCACATTCATGACGATCTGTTTTTCCACTGTCTCCGGCACCCCCGGCGTATTCGGCGCAAACGAAGCAATGGTGCCGTCTTCCTTATAAGTGACATCGTAAAGGGACGGCACGTAGATGCCCGGCACCGAAGCCGCGGCGATCAGAAATTCCCGGCGGCTCTTTCCGGCAACGCGGTATTCCTTATAAAGATCAAGCAGCGCGTCATAGACTGTCTCGCCCTCGCCGATATAAAACATATCAAAAAAATCCGCCAGCGGCTCCGGATTATAGGCGCAGGGTCCTCCGCCGATCACCAGGGGACAGTCCTCCCCGCGCTCTGCCGCCAGCAGCGGAATCTGGCTCAGCTCCAGAACCTGCAGGATATTGGTGTAGCACATCTCATACTGGATCGTAATGCCCAGAAAATCAAACTCCTTTATCGGGTCCTGCGATTCCAGCGCAAACAGCGGGATATTTTTCTCTCTCATGATTTTGTCGAGATCCGTCCATGGCGAGTACACACGCTCGCACCAGACGTCCTCGCGGCGGTTAAACATGTCGTAGAGGATCTGGATGCCAAGGTGTGACATCCCGATCTCGTAGACGTCCGGAAAGCACATTGCAAAGCGCACCTGCATGTCCTTTTTGTCCTTCATCACCGCGTTTACCTCGTTGCCGATATAGCGGGCAGGCTTTTCGATTTTCAGTAATATTTCATCATTTAAAGCGAGTTTTCGCATAAATCTCCTTTCGTTTTTGTGCAGTATATATACTTCTATTCTTCTTGAACAGCACACCAATCCACACTATTGTAAGCTTTTGGCGAAAGGAATTCAAGCAAATCTTTTTCTAATCCCTCTGTCCTCTCAACAGTTTCATCTGCCCCTTTATGACACCCGCATCCCGAAGCGCAGGAAATTGCTTTACCTGCTCTGCTTTACAGCCTGTATCCTTTAGATTTTGAACCAGATTTTCGTATTCGCCATTTCCGTTAAATGTCTGCGGCTTTAACAGCGATTTAATACCCACTCTTCATAAGCCAGTCCTCCTTTCTTTAGTCTCTGTAATCCATCTGTAAGCATTTCTTTCGGACAGGCGACATTCATCCTCAAAAACCCTGCGCCGCTTTTCCCATATTGCCTGCCTTCCGATACATAAAGCCCTGTGGTGTTCCGCAAATACCATGCAAGCTCTGTGGCGCCTCCCAAAAGTTCCCTGCAATCCAGCCACATAAGGTACGTTGCTTCTGACGCGACCGGCTTTATTTCCCCGATATTTTCTTCTATGAAGGCTTTCGCATACTGTTTATTTTCTTCCAGATATTCTCTCAGAGCATCCAGCCACGGGGCTCCTTTTGTAAATGCCGCCACCGCCGCCTGCACTGCAAACGCATTTGGCTCTGCCACCTCGTCTGTATTGACTGCGCGGTACATTTTACTTTGCAGCCCCTCATTTGGGACAAAAACTGCCGCCGTCTGAAGCCCTGCCAGATTAAACGTTTTTGTGGGCGCTATACAGGTAATACTGATTTCCCGGCAGTCCTCTGAAACCGATGCAAACGGGACATACTCCTTCCCCGGCGCAGTCAGGTCACAGTGAATTTCATCAGAAAGAACGATCACATGATGCTTCCTGCACAGTCTGCCGATTCTTGCAAGGGTTTCCCTGCTCCAGATCTTTCCCACCGGATTATGCGGATTGCAGAGGATCATCATGGTGGTCTGTGGGTCTGCCAGATCCTTTTCCAGCTTTTCAAAATCAATCTCATATGCTCCGTCTTCATACCTTAGAGGGCTTTCCAGTACGGTTCTTCCATTATTGACAATTGAATTGAAAAAGATATTGTAAACCGGCGTCTGCACCAGAATCTTTTCGCCCGGCGTTGTCAGCTTTCTCACTGCGCTCGAAATAGCAGGTACCACGCCGGTCACAAACATCAGCCACTCTTTCTCGATCTGAAAATGATGGCGCTTACTCCACCAGTCCTGATATGCCTGATACCACTCATCCGGTATAACAGAATATCCGAAAACGCCATGCTCTGCCCGCTCTGTAATCGCTTTTCTGATCTCAGGGGCAGTCTGAAAATCCATATCTGCCACCCACATGGGAAGCTCCCCATCCTTCACATCCCATTTCATGGAATTGCTGTTTTTTCTGTCGATTATTTCATCAAAGTCATACTTCATTTCTGAACATCTCCTTTTATGATTCTCTGGTTTACCCTGCCTGCTTTATACATTCCCGTTTTCCGGTATCGTCCTCCCGGCAAACGATTCTTATCTTATTTACATCCACCTTATCTTTCTCCAGCGTCAGCTCTCCAATATGATCTGCCTGAATCGTTCCTGCTGTGGGATTTAAAACACTTTCGATTCCGCCCACGATCTGCGCGTCTACCGTGGAATACTCGAAGGCAAGGGTAGTATTTAACAGGCGGCAGTTTTTCATCACCAGATTGTCGATGTAGCACATCCCCTGCAGGCTTTCAATGGTACAATTGACGAGCGTCAGATTCTTTGCGTTCCATCCCAGGTATTCACCGCAGATATAAGAATCATACACGGTCACATTTTCGCTGTTCCAAAAGGCGTCTTTGGACAACAGCCTTGCACTGTGAATTTCCACATTTTGGGCACCGTCAAAAGAGTAGTTGCCTGCCAGACGGAAATTCCGAATCACTATGTTCCGGCTGTTCATGGCAAAATAATCGCCCTTCGCCATCACATCCTCCAGTTCCACTCCATCGCAGTTCCAAAGTGTCTCCGCCGCATTCGGCAGATCTACATGGGAAAGCTTCACACGGCGGCACCGACGGAAATTCTTCGGCGCTTCAATCAGAGAATATTCCACTGTAATATCCTCCGTATACCAGACACCTGCTCTTCCCATTTCCAGCCAGGAACAATCTTTTGCATAAATGTTCTTCGCATACCACAAAGGATATTTCCACTGGAACATACTCCCATAAAGCTCAATATCCCGGCTCTCCTTCAGCGGAGATTCTCCATCCGCAAAAATAGTATCGTAAATTTTAAGATTCTGTCCGCCGAATAAGGCTCTTTCTCCTGTCAGTCTCTGCTGCCGGATCTCCCTGTTTTTTTCTGCATTCATTGTCTCATCTCTCCTTTATTTCTATGTTTTCAATTGTCTTTCCTATGGTTAATTATAAATCATGCCTCTTTATATATCCAATACTTATGAAAAATACTGATTAATGCTTACTAAGCATACTTCTGCAAGCCTCAGCATAACTAAAAGGCATAAAGAACCATCGATGCTCTTCATGCCTCCGGTATGTACTTTTCAAAATATCGAATTATAATCAGTTCTTTGCTTCTGCTTCCAGGGCTTTCCATGCACCGGTCACTTTTGTATCTGTCATTTTATCTGCCCAAACAGCCAGCCCATGATCTCCTCATCGAAGGCAAATTGTCCGCCGCCTCCATGCTGGTTGCTGATTCCACGTTCTGTGAAATACGAACCATCTTTGATGTCAAGTACCAGAAGCTGCTCTATTTCTTCCTCTGAAAGTCCCTGTTCCAGATACCGATCCCGCAGTGCCTCATAGTCTTCTCTTGTCGGTTCGGAACCATAGTATTCATCATCCTCACCGATAGCCAGGTAAACAGGCAGACGGTTCTCCACCACCGGGGCATAATCCCCATCCCATCTGGAGCTGCAGTGCAGATATGCAGTGAACAGTTCCGGGGCCTTTTCCAATACCAGTGACATCGTTTCACCGCCGCCGGAATAGCCGTTAGCATAAACCCGATTGGTATCTATGTTGTATTTTTCCAGAAGATAGCGGGTCAGTGCTATGGTCTGATCTGCCGACGTCTCGCCCCAATCTTCAAGCTGCGGTGCAGCAATGATCATATTTTCATTGTATTTCTGCGCCTCAAAGGCAAATTCCTCTGCTTTCAGATTCACACCCATCCCCTGAAAATACAGTCCTTCATATCCCGGCAGTGTGACAAACAGGGCATACGGCTCACTTCCATCATAGCTTTCCGGGATATAAATGTGGTAATGGATATCTCCATCATTTTTCGAATGGAGCACATTGTCCATCAAAAATCCGCGGTATTCTTCGGTCCCCGCCGTAACAAGCCGGGAAGTTTCTGACGGAGCAAATGTGTCCTGCTCCTGAGCCTTCGCACGCCCGCAGGCAATTGCGGAAACTGCCAGAAGCAGCGCCATCATCCCGGCTAAAATTTTAGTTCCATTCATGTTTGCCTTCCTCCTGCAGTCCATTGGCCGCTATAATTTGTGCTGAAAGGATTTTTTGTTTCCTTGCTTTCAAATACATTTTAGATGATGGCTCCGGAAAAGTACAATGCCGATTTGTCAAAGCACTATAATCTGTGCGCATACTGTATCTCATTTTTGAATTGAACAGAAAAAGGACAGCAGAGAAAAATCGGGCAGAGACAGGTAATTCCCATCTCTGCCCGACTATAGATTTTCTGACAAAGTCCGGCGTTTCTCCGTTTCAGGAGAAGCCTGCGCTCCTTTGTTCTACCAGGTTAATTCCAGATACAGATCCTTGTACTGCTTCGCGGAATTATCCCAGGAGAAGTTTTTGTCCATATCTCTCTGAACCATCTCATCCCAGCACCAGCGGTTTGTGAAGTACAGTGTCTTCGCGCGGTTAATTGCATCCAGCAGCAGACCGGCGTCGTAGTTGTCGAAGGTGAAGCCGTTTCCTGTGTTTGTAAACATATTGTACGGCTCTACCGTATCCTTCAGTCCGCCCGTCTCGCGCACGATCGGCACAGTGCCATAATGCATTGCAATGAGCTGCGTCAGACCGCACGGCTCAAACTGTGACGGTACCAGGAAAGCATCCGCACCCGCATAAATCCTGTGCGCTCTCGTCTCATCGTACATGATATTCGAGCAGACATTTCCCTTATACGCATTTTCGTAGTAGCGGAAGGAATCCTCGTACATCGCGTCGCCGGTTCCGAGAACAACGATCTGCGTGTGCTCATCCATGATCTGCGGGATGATCGCATTGATCAGGTCGAGTCCCTTCTGGTTTGTCAGGCGGGAGATCAGACCGATCACGAATTTATGGTCATCCTGCTCAAGTCCAAGCTCCTCCTGCAGTCTGCGCTTGTTCTCTTTTTTCTTCTCCAGCACGTTTGTGATGTCATAATTTACATACAGTCTGTCGTCGGTCGCTGTGTTCCAGATATCGTAGTCGATACCGTTGACAATGCCTCTGAGCTTGCCGGAGTGATATCTTAAATGCGCATCCAGATTTTCCCCGTAGTACGGCGTCTGGATCTCCCAGGCATAGGTGTTGCTTACGGTCGTGATGATGTTGGAGTAGGTCAGACCGCCTTTCATCATGTTTGCATCCTGGTAGCCCTCCTTGAGCGCATCCTTATTGAACACATAATCCGGCAGACCGGACCAGTAGCGGATCGTCGGGATGTTGTAAACGCCCTGGAAACGCAGGTTGTGAATAGTGAGGATGGTCTTTGCGGAAGACAGCTTCGAGGTCTCAAACAGGGTTCTTAAATATACCGGTACCAGAGCCGCCTGCCAGTCGTGACAGTGGATAATGTTCGGCGTCCAGTCCATGTAGTTAAGCACTGCCAGTGCCGCTTTTGCAAAGAAGCAGTATTTCGGAATATCGTCAACCAGGTTCGTGTACGGATTTCCGCTGCTGAAAAACTCTTCATTGTCGATGAAGTCATATACCACGCCGTCCCAGACATATTCCATGATTCCCACATAGAATGATCTGCCGTCCGCGCAGAGATCCATCTCAAAGGAACCGCGGTACACCATCTTTTCCTGATACTTCCACGGAATACATTTGTAGCGCGGAAGGATTACCTTCACATCGCAGTTCTGTTTCACAAGCGCCTTCGGAAGCGCATACATAACGTCGCCAAGACCGCCGGTCTTTACAAACGGATAGCACTCCGAGCCGATAAACGCAATACTTCTGCGCGGCGTGGTGTATACCTCGTAGGTCGGCTCCTCCACGGCTTTTGCTTCTTCCACGACCGGTTCTGTTTTCGGCTCCTCAGCCTTCACTTCCTCAACCAGTTCTGCTTTCGGCTCCTGAGCCTTCACTTCCTCAACCGGCTCTGCTTTCGGCTCCTCAGCCTTCACTTCCTTAACCGGCTCTGCTTTCGGCTCCTCGGCTTTCACTTCCTTAACCGGCTCTGCTTTCGGTTCCTCAGCCTTCACTTCCTTAACCGGCTCTGCTTTCGGTTCCTCGACCTTTACTTCCTCTGCGGCAGCCGCAGCTTTGGTCTTTCTTGTTCTGGTCGTCTTTGCAGGCTTTTCCTTCGGCTCCGCTGCTTTCGCAGTCTTCGCCGCTCTCTTTGCCTTCGGCTTTTCTTCCTTTGCCGGCTCTTCCGCCTTCACTTCCGGTTCAGCCTTTACCGCCTCCGCTTTCGTTTCTTCTGCTTTCGGTACCTCCACCTTGGCAGCCTTCGTTGTCTTTGCGGCTTTCTTCTTTGGTTCTTCCGTTTTAGCTGTTGTTTTTACAGCCTTCTCTTTCGGTTCTTCCGCCTTAGCTGTTGTTTTCACAGCCTTTTCCTTCGGT
>UMDR01006576.1_pt1 | contig 10805 bp, 9 predicted proteins | sample 1964541 | NCBI WGS metagenome assembly UMDR01 (sample SAMEA4835999, study PRJEB28245) | human gut metagenome | biome: gut microbiome; material: fecal sample | place: Denmark | collected 2008 | reverse complement strand
TTGATGCAAAAAAAGGATGGAATTTGAATGAAACGCCCCGGATGGATTCTTTAGAAACGATTGGTATTCCAATTGGAAAGTTTGGGCAATCTCGTCATGGTATTGCAACGTTGAGTAATAAAGTATATATATTTAAACCCAAGTCTGAGACGGCGAAGTTTTTGTCTTTTATTAAAGATGGTGTTGAATATGAAATAGAACAGGGTATTTGTCGAGATATTGTAAATAGTAACAAACTTAATTCGGATGTTGAATTTTCTGATATTGTTGAAAAGGTTATTTTTCCATATTCGGTTAATGAGTTCGGAAAAGTTGTTGTGTTATTAGAAAATGTATTTAAAACCAAATATCCGAAGGCATATGCATATTTGCAAACTCAGAGGAAAAAGTTGGCAGAACGAGATAAAGGCAATGTTGATGGATATCCAACATGGTATGCTTATGGCCGAACACAATCTCTCATATTGCCAAGATATAAATTATTTTTTCCGAAAATTGCTAATAAGCAATTGACCTGTAAATTTGTTGATGATGTTGATTTAATGCTTTACAATGGTATGGCATTCGTTAGTGAGGAGCCCGAACCGTTGCAAATTTTGCAAAAGGTATTAGAGTCTAATCTTTTTTGGAATTATGTTATCACCAATAGTAAACCATATGCATCCGGATATTATTCATTGAATGGCGTTAATATAAAGTATTTTGGAATTCCCAATTTTACTGAAAAAGAAAAACAATATCTAATAAGATTGCAGGATAAGGATACTATTGAGGAATATTTAAGTTCATTCTATAAATAGAGATTATCCCCAAAAGTAGATCTTGAGTATAGCAGTCAATATCGCAATATTCCGGTTGAAGTAAATTGTTTTGTGTATTAGTCGTTTCAGGTGGATGCGTAGTGTGAGATTGTGCTGTTCGATATGGTTGGGCCTATCTTAGAGCAGGTGTGAATTGCAGGCGCAATCAGTCTTCGATAGCCGGGAAATTTATCTGTATAGATGCGCTTCGCAGATGAATTGTTGAGTGTAGTTATGATTAGTTCAAGCATTTCAGATGAGCGATGACCGATATTGAATGAAACTACTTGCCGTGTATGATGATCTAATGCATAGGCAATCCATACGGGATGCTGTTTATCCCCGATAAAACTCCACATTTCATCTATTTCATATTTGTGTCTCATAGGAATGCACGGTATTTCAACCGCTCTCGTAATTGTAAAGAATCCTCTTCAATAGCGTTGTCGTCGACATTTTTAGAAATTTGGTGGTATCGCGTATTCCTTCGTCTATCTTTGTCAGAGATGCGATCTGAGAGTTGGTATCTAGTGAATAGGCCTTATATTGATAGGTTGCCTGTTGTCGTTTAAGGCAATGAGGACATCGATACCTTTGCGTGCCATCACTTTGATGACCGTCTTTTTTGCACTCGTGTCCGCAAAATTTGCAAATCATTAGCCCCTAGTTTGTTCATTATAGCTACCGCGTTCAATATTTTTGAACACTGATGGGAAAATGAACGGATTATTTGTCGGATTGATATTTGTTCATTATATTTGCATTGTTCAACATTTTTGAACATCGACAAGAAATGAACGAAAATGATACGGATAGAACAGGAAATTTTCTATGATGCATTGAGGGCATTGCAGAATAAATTGAGGCTGCATGATGAAGATATTGTCTTAACGAGCAAGGATAACAGCAATATAATTATTGATGCAGTTATACAAATCATGGGAGTGGAGTTCATATGTGAAATAAAAAATCACATATCCACTGTTATGTATAATAGAGTTCTATCTACAATAAGGGATATTCAACGACGAGATGATCGTCCGATACTAATCATTGCAAGATATATTAGTCCTATTGTTTTTGATGAATTCGTTAAAGAGGGTATAAATATCCTTGATTGTGCCGGTAATTGTCACATACGATATGAAAAAAATGGAGTGTTAATATTCCATCTCGGACATACTGGAGAAAAAAATGTATATGCTAAAGAAGTAAGGCGACCGGTATTTCAAACAGCCGGCATAAAACTGATTTTTTATTTGCTGCATCGTTTCGATAATATCGATAAACCATATCGTCAAATACAAGAGGAAACCGGATTGTCATTGGGTACAATAAAAAATGTCATTGATGAATTGGTATATCGACATTATGTTCTTTTAACTGATAATGGACGAAGATTAAAGAATAAGCGAAAACTTCTCGACTTGTGGGTGGAGAATTATAATCAGTATTTAAAGCCAAAACTCTTGCTCGATACTATGGATTTCCGAACAGTTGAACATAATCGGAACTGGCAAAATATGAAATTGCCCGACGGTGCATATTGGGGTGGAGAGAGCGGCGCCTATTTGATGGATCCATATTTAACACCGGGTAGGTTCGAAATATATACGGAAGTACCGGCAACATACCTGCTACAGACCGGCTTTGTGCGTTATGATATCGATGGGGATATTAGAGTATATAAGAAGTTTTGGGAATGGAATGCTAAAATGGATATTGCCCCATCGATTCTTATATATGCAGATTTGATGGGAAGTGGTAATAGTCGTTGTTTGGAGATGGCAGAAAGACTTTTAGAAAATGAACTTGGTGATTTCAAGTAAAAAGATCGATAATCCTCTGTTAGTAGAATTGTTGAGAAAATTGACCGATATCTTTGATAACATGGGTCAATGCTATTATGTTATCGGGGCTACAGCAAGAGATATTATAATACAGCAATTGACAGGTGGTAGAGCGAGAAGAAAGACAAGAGATTTGGATATAGCAATTGCAATACCGAATTGGGAAATTTTTGAGCAAGTGTCCGAGCAACTAATGACAAGTGGATTCAATAAGTCTCGGCATATGCATCAACGGTTTTATTATGGGGAGTACGAATTAGATGTCGTTCCTTTTGGGGATATCGCAAAAGAGGACGATAGCATATATTGGCCTCCAGAAGAGACTATTGCAATGTCGGTCAAAGGCTTTGATAATGTTTTATCGAATGCGGTAACAATTAGTATCGATAATGAATTCGATATAAAAATAGCATCATTGCATGGCTTGTTTATACTAAAACTTGAGGCTTGGCGAGATCGCAATATGAAAACAGGGAAAGATGCGGCAGATATGTCATTTATTCTCGCTCAATATCACTCTGCCAATCTTAGCTGCAATGTACACTCTGAAATATACGAATGGGATGATTTTGAAGAGTATGTAGCCGGAGCTTATTGGCTTGCGTGGGACTTATTATCAATATTGACTATTGAAAATATCGAATATTATAAAAATTTCATTGATAGCGAGATTCAAAAAGAGGAAGATAGTAAACTGATTAACGATATCTTGGAGCAAGATACAGATACCGTAGGATTAAAGTATGAAACTGTAAAAAGGGCATTGCAGAAAATAGTCGATGTATTTCATGCAAGATTAGTAGAATAGATGAAAATTGAGAGTGTCAGCTATCGTGGTGATGGCAATAGAAATAATGAGGATTATATATTGCACAGTGCAATTTCCGAGCATTGTGTTGTAATAATACTCGCTGATGGAATGGGCGGTTTATCATATGGTGATTTTGCGGCAAAAATAGTAGCACATACAATGATGGAAACCATAATAAATCATCCGCAAAATGAGGAGATCCCGGAAAATGTTTTACATTCAGCGTTTGTCGCTGCTGATTTGGCTATCGAGAACAGATGTCGTGATTTGAAATGTAAAATGGGGGCGTCGGTTGCTATTGCTATGATTGTTAATAATGAACTTTACTATGGGTGGCAGGGAAATGTTAGAATATACAAATACTCTGAACGACTCATGCAATTGACAAGAGACCATGTTAGCACAATGTCCGGTCATACTTGCTTAACGAGATGCATCAATGGAAAAGGTTTTAGAGATGCAATCTCAATATGCAAAACAGATCTAAATCACGGAGATACATTGTATATTTGCTCGGATGGTTACTATCGAGATATTTCGGAAGAACAAATGGTAAAAACAAGTACCGATGCTCCATCTGTGGTATATGTCGATGATGCCTCACTTGTTGAAATCCGTTTATAAACGAATAACTCTATCTCCCAAAGTAAATTTTGAGAATCGTTTTTGGCATTGCGCACTTCAGCTGTAGCATATTGTTCTGTGGCTTATCGTTTCATATAAGTGCAAAGATTAAAAGATTTGTGTTCGATGCGTATGTAATCCATATGGGTTTACGCTTTGTTCTTACATAGCCTACATCTCATCTGCCTCGTAAATATGTCTCAACGATATAGGTGGTGCTACGATTATTATGGTAATTTTGTTGCCGTACATTACGATAGTTGCTGAATTACTGTGTATTTCTCGATATCTCGCACTCCTACGATAATCCTTATCGGGCAAACACAAATTATCAAATTGTTAAACTAATTTGTACCCAGCATGGGTTCCGGATAGGTCACTGTGTTTTGTCGCAGTTGACCTTTTTAGGTTAAGTTGGTTCCTACGTGCTTCAATTCGAGAATTTTGAAGCCATAAATTTTATGAATATTCCTGAATTTATTGCCCGATAAATACAAAACTTGTTACCCTATATTACCCAAATAAAAGGATTATTCTCTATTTTTGTCAAAAAGCAAGTGTACCATGTCCTATAAACCGCCTTACACCATTACGCCGAAGATCACGAATTTGGTTGCACAAATCAGCGAAGCAATCGGTAGCTATTATGCACACGAAAATCTGCGCCTGCATCGGGTTAATCGAATTAAGACGATTCACGGGACGCTGGCTATCGAGGGCAACACGCTTTCGACGGAGCAGGTCACGGCGGTATTGGAGGGAAAGCCCGTCGTTGCTCCTATTAACGAGGTGCAGGAGGTGCGCAATGCTCTTAAAGCGTATGAGTTGCTCGATATGCTCGACCCCTGTAAAGTCGATGATCTGTTAAAGGCGCACGCCACGATGGAGGCGGGATTGATCGACGAAATCGGTTGTTTCCGCAAAGGTGGTGCGGGTGTGGTGTCGGGGGAAACGGTTATTCATTATGCGCCCGATGCCGAACGTGTGCCGTTTCTCGTAAACGATCTGTTCGAGTGGTTGCGCACCACGGATGAACACCCGTTGATCGCAAGTTGTGTCTTTCATTATGAATTCGAGTTTATCCATCCGTTTGTGGACGGTAACGGTCGCACGGGGCGATTGTGGCAGACATTGATTTTGAGCAGGTGGCGGCCTATCTTCAAAAACCTGCCGATCGAAAACATTGTATATAAGTATCAAAAGGAGTATTATAAGGCGATTGCCGTAAGTGGCGGTATGGCAGGTTGTACGCCTTTCGTCGAGTTTATTTTGGGGGTAATCGCGGAAACGCTCACTACCCAAGAAACTACCCGAAAGACTACCCAAGAAATTATTTTGGAAGCCATCGTCCGCAATCCCAGCATCACACGGGCGGAGCTGGCCGAGGTTGTCGGAATCTCACCCGACGGCGTGAAATATCATTTGCAGAAACTCACCAAATCGGGCAGGCTCAAACGGGTGGGGTCTACACGCCGTGGGGTATGGTGTATTATCTGAAAAAATGAATCATTTCAGTTCGCTGGTGAGCATGGTAAAGAGAAGACAGAATAAGGAGAAAGGTAATGAATTGGAACGTTCAGTTCAACTGATAGAGATCAGTGGATCGGATCATGAAATTCTTCTTCAACATCGAATGACCAATTCGATTGGTATCAAGCGAGAATTGGACGTATATGATGTGACATCTTGTAAGGCGATCGAGTGTAAGAATTATACGTATCCTATTAGCATAGAAAAAATTGAAGCGTTTGAAAAGAAGTGTGATAGATTACCTGATATAAAAGAACGTGTTTATGTTGCTGCTTCAGCCTATCAACGAGGAGCTCGACAAATAGCTGAAGCCGGCAATATCAAATTATTACGAGCAAATATAATGTCGAACCCTAAAACACAGGATATTGGGATCGATAAATTACATTTGGTTCACAAAGATATCTCTATATCTGCATTGTTTATAGTCGTAAAAGAGCAGTTATTCAATACATTTGAAGATATGATTTTTGTGGATGCAAATCAAAACAGACGTTCATATTCACAATTAAAAGTGGAGATTGCTGACTTAGATTGTATCGAGCACTATTGGAAATCTCCTCTGTATTTAGTGTTTAACAGACCTCGGATTGTCTATTTGAATTTGGCTGTAACGGGAATGCAATTGTGTGTAAATGACGATTTTTTAGATGTTGATAAGATTCTGGCTGTTGTTCGTATTTGCATGAAAATGGACGACGCTATTCCCGAAAAAGTGACTGCACTAATAGATTCATCACAACAAGTTTTGGGTAGGCATTTTCAATTTTCTGATTTGGTTTGGGATTCCAAAGCTCAATTTCATATTGTGCATAAGGATAACCGGAATCATTTTTTTTCGGTACTACCGGATAATGAACGGCCATTGGAGTTGAGTGATTTAGGTGCAATGCCCAATATAGAGGATATCAAATATCCGGGACTATTTTCAACACTTAAAATACCTCGATTGAGTTGTGAAATATCGGAAAGTTGTAAAAATAGTATGATTGAGAATGCGGATTTTTCGGAAAATACAGACGCATTTCTTAAACATGGTTCTACTTATATTGCTGTCATTGAAAATAAATTGAATATTATGATACCTGTGATAAAAAAGGGACAACTTTCATACGGAATGGTTCCAGATCCGATATCGTTGTTTGTGGCTAATTGTGTAAATCTATATAATCGGAGTGTGGAATATAGGGCCAATCAGGTTTTTAATCTAAATGAAGCAAGCTCTTTTAGTCTGTGGAGCGACGGTGATTTTCACGGTTTGATCCAATCGACGATAAATTGTATGATAATGCTGAAGATCTCGATAGAGTTTTTCGTGAATCAACATATCCCGGATGCAACAGAAATTCAAGGACTAAATAAAAAGCAATTATTAGAGCAATATACACTTAAGGAGAAAATAGAGAAGATTCTGATAACATCGACCAATTATGATATCGAAAAAAATAGGGAGTTAACAGAAAATATTCTTTTGATTGACCAATGGACTAATAAGTTGATGAATATGCCGACGAGCGATAATGTGATTCATCAGCCATTTATAGACATATTTCGAGAACTTATCAATCTTGATCTGCGAAATCTATTGGAACAGACAATCGAGTTTTTCCAAGTCAACGGAAATCCGGTATTGCCGATAGAGCCTATAAAGTAGTGGATATTTCAACACCCCCAATGATTCGATTGTAATAATCTTTTTATACCGAGGAATCCGACCGATGTCAGAACGCTGAAATAATCCATGATGCTTAGTTAGAATAAGTTTACGTGTGAAGCCGACCTGAAAGCCGTCGCTATCTCCGGTAGCGATACCGCACCTCTATTTACGAAAAGGGTAAATTTCTGTTTGATGTATCTGTAATGGGCATAGGAAGCAGTGGTAAATACGGTTTTCGACTGGGAATCTGCATCACTAACCTTTACGCTGTCCAGATCGAATCTGAGTGCAGTTCCAAACGCCTTTGTTGACGCTGGATGAGTTACCAAAAGCGGATCTTCCGCTTTTGAATCTGCAATTTTGCTTTTACTGTTTCATCTTTTTATGATTTTTCTCGACAAAAAGCAAAATGCCCAATCACTTCTGTTCAGAGAAAATGCCTACAATTGATGTAGCCATCAATTTAATTTGTTGCAGACAAGTGCATCTGGTACATATTTTGTTATATCCGCAAAGCAAAAAACACAATCACCATGGCCGAGCCACGCTTACCTTATGTCCGCCCGTTGATTGAGCAAGAATCGTTTATCATAGAAGGCGGCTTTGCACTATCCGATCCGTCAAGCTCATTGACGGAAACTATCCCCGAAGAAGATACGGGGTTTTCGTCCGACGATTTCTGGCAGTAAACCTTACAATTCAATGAAAAAAATGCATTTATATACCATTATTGCCTGCACCGCGGCAATCGTGAGCTCGTGCCATAGTACCAACGACTGTACCACACCGCCGTCACCGATACATATACTCGGTGCCCGCATCGAACAACCGTCAGCCGATAATTGCGCACAAGCGCTGTTCGATGCAAAAGGACACAATGCGTCGTCCCGCACGATAATCGAGCCAACTCCTGTACCACACTCGATTGTATGGCGCACAGGGGATTATATAAACATACACTTCGATACCGATCCCGATGGCATTATGCGTTTGTACAGGCTGTCGGAAGGAGCGGGTACAACACAAGGTACGTTTGTCTATCTAGACAGTTCATCGAGTAATCCCGAAATTCCCTACAATAAGATACCCGACCTACCGGAATCATATAACTCGCTTATTGCCGGCTATTCGGGTCTGCTCATAACATTCTCTGCTACCGATCAGGAGATTGTATTGCAAACTCCGGTCGAAATATTCCATGGTCTGAATGCAATCGAAGATTTCGCCATGGTTGGCAGAGCACAATCAGACGGCAACATTGTCTTCAATTGCGTTTTTGGTATCATCTGCCTTCCCATTACCGGCAATGTCTCCATAACTGGCATTACAATAGACACTTCGGCGTCTGCTCTTGAAATTTCAGGCTTTTTCGTCTTAGATCCGCAGACCTCCTCTGTGGCATATCAGCGCCCCATATTGAATCATAACCAATATACCGTAACATGGTCGAGTCAGCAGGCTAAAGGTTTACAACTCACATCAACTCCCACTATGTTCTATGCTATATTGCCGCCCGGAACATATGCCAACGGAACCCAGATAAAGTTTCAAACAGGTAGTGGCGCAACCATCATCAAAACCGCAAAGCAGTCATTTACCGTTACACGAGCCTCCATACTCAATCTGCCCACGCTCAACATAACACAATAGCGTTTGACAAGCCAAAGTGTCTCAAATGAATGTCTTTTATTTTATCACCAATATTGGGGAGCCATTTATAACACAGAAGATCATCTCCAATTGGCGAGCAAAGCTAAGGATTGGCGCCTTGACGATCCGAAAGAAAATGGTATAAGCATTAAAAAAACGGAATAATCTCAACTCGTCAAAATTGTTAGATATTTGAAAGCATGATTCCGGGCGAAATGCATCTAGTATGACGGCGTACTTCTCCAGTAGCAGATCGTAACTGATAGATTGTAAGGTTGAAAATGAATTCTTTCTCTTTTCAGCCAAGAGGTGTGAGAGGAGCTTTTTTTACCTATGGCAGACCTAAAAAAAAGAACGATACAAATATATCGTGCTGCTCCGGAATGCAATGATCATCAAGGCACCCCAAAAAGCGGGAATCGGTTTGTACACCCCATCTGGCGATGTGTACAGTATATCATGAAAGATAAACGGGTGGAGATTCATCCGGAGCCGGTCGATCGGCGATAGCGAAGCGATGAAGAAGAGGCCGAAAGTATAGAATAGGAATCCGTTTCATGGCAAATGTTTGGCTATTCTTTTGCATGTTCAATAATCATCATGCAAGTATGGCAACTATAAAAGTCAAATTAAATACATACCGTCCCAATCAATCGGGAAAGTATTCTCTGGTCATTCAGTTGATTCACCGCCGGGAGCGCTGTCTGCTGCCGACGGGTATCAAGATTGAGCCCGAGTTCTTCGATGCGAAGCGGTGTCGCATACGCTACCTCAAAGATACCCGGTACAGCCGCAGCGAGACCCGTCGGATGAATCTGCTTTTGCAGGAGGAGCTGCAAATCGTTACCGATAAGATCTGTCAATATCAGACGGATTATACTGTTCATGAAATTGCGACGTGGCACAAGCGAAGGAAAGACCTAGACAATGTCTTTTCCTATCTGGAGCTGATGATCGAGGAGAAGGAGAGACTGCAACGGTATGGTACGGCGAGGGCCTATCGGGCGACATTCAGTTCGTTGAAACGATTCTGCGGTGGGGAACGACTTTCATTCTCCGAGATGGATTACCGTTGTCTGCGGAATTATGAGAGTTTTTTACAGAGTCAAGGCAATACGGCTAATACAGTCGCCTATTATATGCGTAATTTGCAAACGGCGTACAATAGAGCCCAGGACGATCATGTGTTTCCGTGGCCGAAATACGGTTCTCCTTTCCGAAAGATCAGGGTCACACCGTGTGCGACCATAAAGAGGGCCTTAACTTCCGAACAGCTGAAACACGTTGCATCGTTGAACCTGAATCGGAACAAACCGTTGGAATTTACACGGGATATGTTCATGGCGAGTTTCTACCTGCGCGGAATCCCGTTCGTCGATTTGATTTACTTGACTCACAAGAACATCATTGGCAATGTGATCTGCTATCATCGCCGTAAAACATCCTCGCGGGTCGTGGTCGAGATCATTCCGCAGCTTCAGGAGCTGATAGACCGGTATGCAACGGAAGGCGGCTTTCTGTTCCCTTTTGTCCGCAACTGGACGCAGGACGCTCAACTCCCTTATAATGAGTATCGCAATGCCCTGCATTACTATAACTACAACCTGAAAGAAATCGGTAAACTTGCTGGTTTGGATATTCCCTTGACGGGATATGTAGCCCGCCATTCCTGGGCTACCTGTGCTAAGAATAAGGGCATCTCTACGGCTGTCATCAGCGAGGGACTGGGACACGCCTCGGAGAAAATCACCCAGGTTTACCTGAAAAGTTTCGACAACGACGTTCTGAATGAAGCCAATATGTTGGTAGCAAAGTTATAAAAAGAAGATCGGGATATAACAAAAACAATTATCTTTGCCTCTGGATATCTGCTGTTTTGAATA
>UMDR01009883.1_pt1 | contig 10812 bp, 9 predicted proteins | sample 1964541 | NCBI WGS metagenome assembly UMDR01 (sample SAMEA4835999, study PRJEB28245) | human gut metagenome | biome: gut microbiome; material: fecal sample | place: Denmark | collected 2008 | reverse complement strand
TGCGTGATTCATGTAGCGAAAGCGTGCCTGCGGTGAATTGTCAAATTTGTACAACGTCCGCTTTCAAATACATAGTTTCGCAATCAACTGATTATATTTAAAATCAAGTGAGGATTTATTTTTATGGAAAATTTCTGTGTCAGAGATATAGTGAATGCCACGAATGGCAGACTGTTGTGCGGAGATGAGAACACGGCGATAATTAATTTTGCCACAAATTCGGGAAAATCCGAGCCGGGGCTTATGTTTGCACCGATTGTCGGTGAGCGTGTTGACGGCCATAAGTATATTGCCAATGCGTTTGAGTGCGGAGCTTCGGGCACACTTACACAGAATGAGGCTGCTGTGGCTGATATAATTGACAGATGGAAGAGCACGGGAGAAGCGGTAAAGCCGGTGATTCTCGTCGATGATTCCGTGAAGGCGATGCAGCTTACGGCGAGGGAATATGAGAGCAGGCTCTCACTTGATAAGGTGGGTGTGACGGGAAGTGTCGGCAAGACGACGACAAAGGAGATGATTGCCTGTGCACTCTCGGGCGGACTTAAAGTCTATAAGACGGCAGGAAACGCCAACAGCCAGGTTGGAGTTCCGGTTACAATTATGAATATCAAGCCGGATGACGAGGCGGCGGTGATTGAGATGGGAATGAGTGAGGAGGGGGAGATGAAGCGTCTTGCGGCTCTCCTGACTCTTGATGCGGCGGTTATGACCAACATCGGTGTGAGCCATATTGAACAGCTCGGCTCACAGGAGAACATTCTTGCGGAGAAGTGGCATATAACGGACGCATTAAAGGACGGAGGTTTCATATTCTTAAACGGCGACGATGTGCTTTTAAGAGAGAGAGCAAGACTCTGCAGGGTGAGCCACGACGAGGTGTTCGGAGCAGAGGATACGAGAAGGCTTACGGTGTATACGTTCGGACACGCAAAGGACTGTGATTACAGGGCTGAAAATATAGTCACCGACGGGGACGGAATAAGCTTTGATGCGGTTCATGCAGGTGAGAGGCTGCATGTTAAGCTTTCTGTGCTCGGCGACCATAATGTCAACAATGCACTCGTGGCACTTGCTGTTGCACAACATTTCGGGGTGGATATTCAGAGTGCCGCGGATGAACTAAAGGGATACACGGGAGTTGCGATGAGGCAGCACGTCACAAAGAAGGACGGCATAACCTACATCGACGATTCCTACAATGCAAGTCCTGATTCCATGAAGGCGGGACTTAACGTGCTCTGCCAGATGCCTGCATCCTACAGGGTGGCAGTTCTTGCGGATATGCTTGAACTTGGCGAGAACACGAAGGAGTATCACAGACTTGTCGGAGAGTATGCGGGAAAGAGTAAGGTAGATGAGCTTGTGCTCTACGGCGAGCTTGCAAAGAACATAGGGTATGGAGCCGAACAGTATATTAAGAACATAAGACATTTTGATACACTTGATGAGATTAAGAGCTATCTGAAGAACAGCTTAAAGCCCGGGACAGCCGTGCTTTTTAAGGGCTCGAGGGGAATGAGGCTCAATGAGGCTGCAGACGGTATTCTTGAGGCGTAGGAGGATTGACATGAGACTTAGATATATAATTTCGGAGCTTGACTATATACTTTACAATGGCAGTGAGGATATTGAGATTACACAGCTTGTATGTGATTCGAGAAAGATTGTCGAGGGCTGTGTGTTTGTATGTGTTAAGGGAACGGTATTTGACGGACATACATTTATAGATGAGGCAATCAATATGGGGGCGGCTGCCATAATCACGGAAGAACAGGTTGAAATCACCGAACACAGAAAAAATACCACGTTTATAGCAGCGGCTGACTGTCGAAATACTCTTGCTCTTACCTCGGCGGCATATTTCGGACATCCTGCAAAGAGACTTTTCACTATAGGAATTACGGGGACGAAGGGCAAGACAACGACCGCATTCATGGTTCGCGAGATACTTGAAAGATGCGGCTATAAGACAGGTCTTATCGGGACGATAGAGATTATAACCGGTTCACGTCATATCGAGTCGTCCAACACAACACCGGAATCCTATGATGTTCAGAAGTATTTTAAGGAGATGGCAGACAACGGCTGTCGGTGTGTCGTCATGGAGGTGTCATCACAGGCACTTATGATGAAGAGATGTGGCGGTATTATGTTTGACATAGGTGTATTTACGAACCTTGAACCTGACCATATAGGTCCGAATGAGCATGCAAGCTTTGAGGACTATATGCATTGTAAGGGACTTCTCTTTAAACAGTGTAAGGTTGGAATCGTAAACAGCGACGACGAGCACACCAATGAGGTGTTAAAGGGGCATACCTGTGAGGTTGTATCCTACGGATTAAATGAAGGTGCTGACATGAGAGCTGTGAACATAAGTTATATTCATGAGCCGGGACACATAAGCACCGAGTACGATGTCGAGGGAAGAAATCTTCATATCAAGCTTGCACTTCCGGGAAAGTTCAGTGTCTACAATTCACTCTGCGCTGTTGCAGTCACCTATGAGGCAGCGAAGGCTGAGAAGACAGAGGTTGACGAGGAGAAGTTAAAGGCTGCACTTGCTGCCGTTGCCGTGAAGGGAAGAGTCGAGCCTGTGAAGGTGTCCGACAAGTTCATTCTCATGATTGACTACGCGCACAATGCGATGAGCCTTAAGAGTATCTTAGAGACGTTAAGAGAATATAATCCTAAGCGTCTGGTGAGTGTGTTCGGCTGCGGGGGCAACCGTTCGAAGCTGAGACGTTACGAGATGGGCGAGGTTTCGGGAAAGCTTGCCGATTTTACAATCATAACATCGGATAATCCGAGATTTGAGGAACCGCTTGACATTATTGCGGATATAAGAAGCAGCATAGAAAAGACCGGAGGAGAGTTTATCGAGATTCCTGACCGCAAGGAGGCAATCCGCTATGCAATCGAGCATGGCAGGGAGGGCGACATAATCGTTCTTGCAGGCAAGGGACATGAAGATTATCAGGAAATCAAGGGTGTGAAGTATCCAATGGACGAGAGAGTACTGATTAAGGAAGTGCTTGAGGAATTAAAATGTGGTTCGCAGATATCATAGTTGATATTTCAATTGATAAACTGGATAAGACATTTGAGTACATTCTGCCTGATGAGCTTTTGGGAACCGTTGAAATCGGCTCACAGGTGAATGTGCCGTTTGGCAGCAGAATGATTACCGGATATGTGGTCAATATAACCGATGAGCCGGAGTTCAATGTGGCGAGGATGAAGCCTGTTGAATCCGTTGTTGACAGGGCAGTATCAATTGACAGCAGGATGATTAAGCTTGCCTATTGGATGAAGCACAATTACGGCTCGACAATTAATCAGGCGTTAAAGACGGTGCTTCCGGTTAAGGAAGCGGTCAGGGAAAAAAAGGAAAGCATTTTGTCGCTCACGGAGGGCTATGCTGAAAACGAAAAGGCTGTGGAGGACTATATTGCTGAGTGTGACAGAAAGCATTATGCCGCAAAAAGCAGGCTGGTGTCCGCACTAAAGCAGGATGGGGCACTTGATGAGAGCATAGTTAAGTCAAAGCTGAATATTTCCTCATCGACAATCACGGCACTGATAAATCAGGGAATTATAGAGAAAAGTGACAGTACCTTGTACAGAAATCCCGTACATCATGTATACGGGAGAATTCAGGGTTGTATACTTAACAGGGAACAGAGCTTTGTGACAGGTTCAATCATAGCCGATTATGATAGTGGAATAAGGGGAACATATCTCATTAAGGGGGTTACAGGAAGCGGCAAGACGGAGGTGTATCTTGAGATAATTGAGCATGTGCTTGCACAGGGCAGACAGGTTATAATGCTCATACCCGAGATAGCACTCACTTACCAGACGGTCATGCGCTTTTATAAGCGGTTCGGAAATGTGGTGTCGATACTCAATTCGAGAATGTCAAAGGGCGAGAGGTATGACCAGTATCTGAGAGCAAAGAACGGTGACATAAAGATTATGATAGGACCTCGTTCGGCACTTTTTACACCGTTTGACAATCTTGGACTTATAGTTATAGATGAGGAACACGAGGGAGCTTATAAGAGTGACTCGGTTCCGAAGTACCATGCAAGGGAGACGGCGATAGAGCTTGCATCCATGAGCAATGCGTCGGTGATACTCGGCTCGGCCACGCCGTCGGTTGACGCATATTATAAAGCAAGAAGTGGTGAGTATAAGCTCTTTGTGTTAAACAACAGGGCGGGGGAGAGTGCTCTTCCGAATGTTGAGACGGCAGACTTAAGGGAAGAACTCAAAAACGGTAACAAGTCGATATTCAGCAGACGCCTTAAAAGTCTTATAGAGGACAGACTTGCCAAGGGTGAGCAGATAATGCTGTTTCTCAACAGGCGGGGATATGTTGGATTTATTAATTGCAGAGAGTGCGGACATGTGATAAAATGTCCTCATTGTGATGTCGCACTCACGGCACACAACAACGGGCGGCTTGTATGCCATTATTGCGGATATTCGGAGCCTGACAAAAAGATATGTCCCGCGTGCGGTTCTAAGTATATCGGAGGTTTTAAGGTGGGAACCGAGAAGATAGAGCAGGCGGTGAAGGAGAGCTTTCCGGGAGCGAGAGTGCTTCGAATGGACCTTGATACCACCAAGGGCAAGGAGGGGCATGAGAAGATACTCGAGGAGTTCGCAGGAGGAAATGCGGATATTCTTGTAGGAACACAGATGATTGTGAAGGGACACGATTTTCCGAATGTCACGCTTATGGGAATACTTCTCGCCGATTTATCGCTGTATTCTTCGGATTTTAGGGCACAGGAGAGAACATTTCAGCTTCTGACGCAGGCAGCAGGAAGAGCAGGACGCGGAGATAAGCCCGGGGATGTCGTTATTCAGACATACGACCCGTCACACTACAGCGTGCAGATGGCGGTAAAGCATGACTATGACGGCTTTTATGAGCAGGAGATAATGTACAGGGAGCTTATGGATTATCCTCCCGTTTCGAATCTCATGGCGGTGAAAGTATCGTCAAAGTATGAAAAGAATGCCAATGACGCGGCGGCATGGCTGCTTGATTTTATAAAAAGACAGCTTGAAAAGGATACAGACAATATACCGGAGAATCTGCCTCGGATTATCGGTCCGACAAGGGCATCGGTGTATAAACTTAATGATATTTTTTCGGTTCTTTTATATTTTAAACATAAACAGTACACAGTTCTGACACAGATTAAGGATATATTAGAGAAGTATATAAAAGATAATGGGCAGGATTTTAAGACAATTAGTGTACAGTTCGATTTCAACAGGTAAATAATAAGAAAAGAGGAATATAAAATGGCACTTAGACAGATTAGAACAATCGGAGATCCTTGCCTTAACAAGGTATGTAAGAAGGTAGAGGAGGTCAACGAGCGTACACTTACACTGATTGACGATATGCTTGACACAATGTATGAGGCTGACGGAGTAGGACTTGCGGCACCACAGGTCGGTGTATTAAAAAGAATTGTTGTCATCGATGTGGGGGATGGTCCTATTGTAATGATTAACCCCGAGATTCTTGAGACAAGCGGAAGCCAGACAGGCAGCGAGGGGTGCTTAAGCGTTCCGGGCAAGGCAGGAACCGTCACAAGACCTGATTATGTAAAGGCGAAGGCTTATGACGAGGAGATGAATGAGTATATAATCGAGGGTGAGGAGCTTCTTGCAAGGGCAATATGCCATGAACTTGCACATCTTGACGGACATCTCTACACAGAGCTTGTCGAAGGAGAGCTTATGAACACCGAGGATGCGGATAAGAATAAAAAACGTAAATAGTTTTACGGATTAGAATAGGAGATTTTGATGAGAGTAGTTTTTATGGGAACACCGGATTTCGCGGTGGGAACTCTTAAGGCACTTATTGAAGCAGGACATGATGTGGCAGCGGTTGTCACACAGCCAGATAAGCCGAAGGGCAGAGGAAAAGAGCTTCTTATGACACCTGTGAAGGCGGAGGCGGTGAAGGCAGGAATACCTGTATATCAGCCTGAAAAGATAAGAAAGAATGAGGAATTTCTTTCAGAGCTTAAAAAGATTAATCCGGATGTCATCGTTGTCGTGGCATTTGGGCAGCTTCTTCCGGTCAGCGTGTTGGAGCTCCCGAAGTACGGCTGTGTGAACGTACATGCGTCGCTTCTGCCTATGTACCGCGGTGCCGCACCTCTTCAATGGGTTATAATTAACGGGGAGAAGGTAAGCGGAGTCACTACAATGCAGATGGATAAGGGACTTGACACTGGCGATATGCTCCTTAAAGAGGAAGTTGCCATTGAACCTAAGGAGACTTACGAGACATATCATGATAAGCTCTCGGTTGTCGGGGCAGGACTTCTCATAAAGACGCTTGAAGGCTTAGAGGCAGGTACGATTACTCCCGTAAGACAGGAGGGGGATACCTGCTATGCTTCGATGATAGATAAATCACTCGGAAATCTTGATTTTACAAGACCTGCCACAGAGCTTGAAAGGCTTATGAGAGGGCTTGACCCGGCTCCTGCGGCATACACATTCATTGACGGAAAGATGCTTAAGCTATTCGGGGCTGATGTTGTCGATGAGGATAAGGAATATGATGAGCGGGAATGCGGAAGAATAACCGATATATCGAAAAACTCTTTTGATATAACGACCGGAGTGGGAAGACTCCGCGTCCGTGAAGTTCAGCTTGAGGGCAAAAAGCGTATGGACACGGGTTCTTTTCTCAGAGGCTATAAGCTTGCTGAGGGAACTGTCCTTAAGAGGGAAAGGAACGCATAACAGCTATTGTTTTAGTTATAATATACTTTTATGGAAGGGATGATTTATATGGTATTGGCGTATTATTCATACGGTTATGGTTACGGCTATGATCCTACATGGTTGCTGCTTGTTATTACGGGAGTCATTGCCATAATAGCACAGATTCGCGTATCGTCAAGCTTTTCTAAGTACAGTAAGGTGGAGAGCAGAACGGGACTTACGGGTGCTGAGGCGGCGGAGAGGATTCTTCACTCAAAGGGTATTTATGATGTGAGGATACAGCATATAGCAGGAAGTCTTACGGATAACTATAATCCTGCCGATAAGACACTTAATCTGTCAGATGCAACCTACAATTCACGTTCGGTTGCGGCGATAGGCGTTGCTGCACATGAGTGTGGGCATGCAATACAACATGATGAGGGATACTCGTTTCTCAATTTCAGAACCATGCTGTTTCCTATAGCACATATCGGTTCACAGTTTTCGTTTGTTCTGATTCTGCTTGGACTTGTCTTTGGCTCATTCAGTGTACTTATTGACATCGGTATCATACTCTTCTCGGCTGCAGTGTTATTTCAGCTTGTAACGCTTCCTGTAGAGTTCAATGCCTCGTCAAGAGCATTAAGGCTTTTAGCCGATAACGGAATTCTCTATGACGGAGAGGTGGAGCAGACTAAGAAGGTATTAAGCGCGGCGGCGATGACTTATGTTGCAAGTGCTGCAACAGCAATCATCCAGCTTGCAAGATTACTGATGCTGAGAGGAAGAAGTCGTGACTGATGCGATAAATGAGAGGGAAATCGCCCTCGACATACTTATGGAGGTAAATGAGAAGGAACAGTATGTTCATGTACTTTTGAACGAGGCACTTCGCAAATACCAGTATCTTGAGAAGAATGAAAGAGCGTTCATTTCAAGACTTGTAAAGGGAACAATAGAGCGCAGACTGACACTTGATTATGTGATTAATCAGGTGTCTTCTGTGCGTGTTAATAAGATGAAGCCGTTCATAAGAAATCTTATGCGCATGAGCGTGTACCAGATGATGTATATGGAGCAGGTACCGGTGAGCGCAGTGTGCAATGAAGCGGTAAAGCTTGCAAAGAAGAGACATTTCAACAATCTCAGTGGATTTGTCAACGGTGTCTTAAGAAATATAAGCAGACAGCTTGCGGATATGAAACTGCCGGATGATTACAATGTCAGGTACTCAATGCCGCAGGAGGTTGTCGATATATTAAAGGAAAGCTTTGATGATGTGACAACCGCTAAGATTCTTGACAGTTTTCTCAAGGAGAGAAGTATATCGGCAGTGGTAAACACCGTAAAGACGGATAAAAATTCTCTTGTAAAGAGACTGACTGAGCAGGGGATTGCAGTTAAGGATGCTCCTTATGTTGAAAATGCAATACTTATCTCAGGTTTTAATTATCTTGATGATATTCCTGAGTTTAACGAGGGAATGTTCCAGATTCAGGATATAAGCAGCATGACGGCGGGACTTATTGCTGCACCGTGTAAGGACAGCAGGATTATAGATGTATGTGCGGCACCGGGAGGCAAGAGCATATTTGCGGCAATCAGCATGTGTGGGACGGGATGTGTCATATCACGCGATGTTTCTGACAGAAAGACGGAGCAGATAAGAGAGAATGCAGACAGACTCGGGCTTGAAAATGTCATTGTGCAGACGGTTGATGCGGCTGAGCATATTGTGCAGGATGAAGAAAGTGCTGATATTGTGCTTGCAGACCTCCCGTGCTCAGGAATTGGCATAATAGGCAGAAAGCCGGACATAAAATATAACGTATCAAAAGAAAAAGTGTCGGGAATCGTGACACTGCAGAGAAAAATTCTTGATTCGGTGTGCAGCTATGTGAAGCAGGGAGGATATATTGTCTATTCTACATGTACTCTCAACTACAATGAGAATGAAGCCAATGTGAGGTATATAGCCGATAAAGGATTCGTTCCGGAGGATATAACGGATTTACTGCCGGAAGCTCTTTTTGAGGATGCAAAAAAAGCGGGAAAAGATATATATGATAAGCTTGTTAATGATGCAAAAGGAGGAATGCTCACATTAATTCCGGGTGTATATGAATGCGACGGCTTTTTTGTGGCAAAGCTTAAAAGGAAATAGAGGATGAATATGGATATAAAGTCGCTTACCAAGGCAGAACTTGCAGAACTTATTGAGTCGCTTGGTGAAAAAAAATTCAGGGCAGAGCAGGTGTATGACTGGATTCATAAGAAGCTTGTGACGGATTACGATTCCATGAAGAATGTGCCGAAGTCACTTAAATGCAAGCTTGAGGAAATAAGTCCGATTACCGTGGTTAAGCAGATAGATAAGCAGGTGTCGGCGATAGACGGAACTGCGAAGTATCTTTTTAAGCTTGATGACGGCAATCTTATTGAGAGCGTTCTGATGAGGTATAAATTCGGAAATTCCGTATGTATCTCTTCACAGGCGGGCTGCCGCATGGGCTGCCGTTTCTGTGCATCGACATTAAACGGACTGTCAAGAAGCCTGCTTCCGTCCGAGATGCTTGACCAGATATACAGAATACAGGCGGATACGGGAGAGAGAGTATCTCATGTTGTGGTTATGGGTACGGGTGAGCCTTTTGACAATTACGATAATGTGAGAAGGTTTATCACACTTCTCACGGATGAGAATGGAATCAATATCGGTGCAAGGAATCTTACGATATCAACCTGCGGAATTGTACCAAGAATAAGGCAGTTTGCTGATGAACAGCTTCAGGTCAATCTGGCAATATCGCTGCATGCACCGAACGATGAGCTGAGAAAGACACTTATGCCTGTAGCGAATAAGTACTCGATAGAGGAGCTTATTGATGCATGCAGATATTATGTTGACAGGACATCGAGAAGAATTACATATGAATACAGTCTTGTAAAAGGAGTTAACGATGGCAGGGAACAGGCAATGGAGCTTGTAGGGTTGGTTAAGGGCATGAACTGCCATGTTAATCTGATACCGGTCAATCCGATAAAGGAGAGGGATTTTAAGCAGCCTGAGGGACCTCAGGCTGTCAATTTTAAAAATCTTCTTGAAAAAAATGGGATTGCATGTACAATAAGAAGAGAGATGGGAAGAGATATTGATGGTGCTTGCGGTCAACTTCGCAAGAGCCGTTTAGATGAAAATAACGCAGAATAGTTCTGCGTGGAGGAATGTAATGAGGGCATATGCAGCTACGGATGTAGGCAGAATAAGAGAAGTCAATCAGGATTACATCTTTTGCAGTATGGAGCCGGTCGGGAAGCTGCCGAATCTGTTCCTGGTGGCAGATGGAATGGGCGGACATAAGGCAGGCGATTTAGCTTCGCGCTATACTGTTGAGACTCTGACAGACAGTATAAAAAATTCAGCCTCGGATAATCCGATTACAATTATCAATGATGCGATTGTGGAGGCTAACACAAAGCTGCTTGAAAAAGCTGCCGAGTCGGAGCAGTATACGGGTATGGGGACTACTTTGGTTGTGTGCACGATTATCGGGGAATCGATGTATGTGGCAAATGTAGGGGACAGCAGGCTGTACCTGTATGATGGCAGACTGTCGCAGATTACAAGGGATCATTCACTTGTTGCTGAGATGGTGGCACTCGGAAAGCTCGGACGCGATGAAGCACGCAGACATGAGAAAAAGAATGTTATTACCCGCGCAATAGGCGGAGCTAAAGAGATTATGGCAGATTTCTTTGAGGCTGAGCTTACGGCGGGAAACAGAATAATTATGTGTTCGGACGGACTGAGCAACATGGTTGAGGATGAAGAAATTGAGCGTGTCTTAGCTTCGGATATACCGATTGAAGATAAGACAAAGCAACTGTTAGGCAGAGCTAATGAGAATGGCGGCAAGGACAATATAGCGGTCGTCATTATAGAGCTGTAATAGGAGGTAATATGTTAAAGCCGGGAATGTTTATAGCAGACAGATATGAGATTCTTGAGAAGATTGGTTCGGGTGGAATGTCAGATGTCTATAAGGCAAAGTGCCA
>UMDR01060486.1_pt1 | contig 10895 bp, 9 predicted proteins | sample 1964541 | NCBI WGS metagenome assembly UMDR01 (sample SAMEA4835999, study PRJEB28245) | human gut metagenome | biome: gut microbiome; material: fecal sample | place: Denmark | collected 2008 | reverse complement strand
CAAGCGCTGAATGCGTAACCAAATAAATTTTGCACCACAGCAAAAAAGAAATATCGCTGTGGTGCAAAACCTTTTTCAGATGATTTCGGCCTGATAAGCCGGAAGTATTATTCCACTTTCAACGTAATCGGCAAACTCGCCTTACCCTGATAGAATGTCCCTGCCTTAACGACCGAAGCATCGCACTTCACCGGCATTTCCCACAAAGCGGAATTTACAGTCGGTTCTGAACCATCCATTGTATAACGTATTTCAGCGCCTCGAATGGCTGTATTGGCGTAAAGTGTACTGTCTTTCACCAGCAATCCCGGATGCGGCAGGCGGAAATTGATACCGTTCTTCGCCCAATAAGGCATTTCCATATCACTGATTTTTTCATAATACAGCGCCAGCGCTTTGTCGAAAGCCTGTTGTTCCTGTGCGCCTCGCAGTTTTTCCCATGCCGGATAAGCATTCCAACCACGCTCTGCCAATCCCATGATTTTCGGGAAAAGAAGATATTCCACACCGCTGAAGCTACGGATTGTTTCGGCAAACAGCTGACCTTGCACACCCAGAATATTCTTTCGGCCTTCTGCCGTCAGAACAGTTTTTCCTTTTTCCGCTTTATCCAAATCAACAGAATCCCCTGCTCCGTCCGTACGCAATGAACGATAGATGCTGAAAGGAAGCATGGAAAAAGAGATTGCCTCATCCACATAGCCGCCCCAGTCGAGCCCGCGCTCATCAGGATGCCCGTTGTAAGCCATATCCATATAGAAATTGCCCACATTGCAGAGAATCACCGGATAACCGTTATTGGCAATCTGATAAACCACTTCATCGTAGCCCGGAACCGTATTCCAGCAGTACACGCCTGCCGCCTGAGTCCGCAATTGCCGGTGAGCCTCTTCGGTATGCCCCAAAGCCACTTCCTGCCACCCGCTGAACTTCAGACCGTTCCTTTGCATGATGCCGGCCATTTGCGTGATGAAATACTCTGCCAAATCATGCGGTTTCGTCATACCTTCCTCTTTCATCAATGCCCGGCACTTGGGAGAACCCAGCCATACGCCGCGCGCCACCTCATCACCGCCAAGATGCACCGTAGTCAGCGGTACGCCGGCTTCCTCGTACATAGCCGCAAGTTCCTGAATCACTTTCTCCATAAAGCGGTAGGCGGAAAGCATGGCCACATTTATCACATTGTCCGTATAATACTGCACGGACGCATAGCGGGAAGTATCTTCCGGCTCACTCAACAGATATTCGGCGGCCTTTTCCATATCCGTATCCTTATACCTGTTGTAACGTGCTTTCATGGAAACGATAGCCGCACGGGCATGTCCGGGAGATTCTATTTCCGGTATGACGCGAATGTGCCTTTCGGCGGCGTAACGTAGCAAACCGATGAAATCCTCGCGGGAGTAATGTCCGTTGCCTACCGTTGAGGCATCCGGGTCATAGCCGCCATCGTAACAGGGATAGAGGCATCGGCTCTCGTCAGTGGTATGTCCGCGACGGCTGCCTACGGCCGTCAGTTCTTCCAGTCCCGGAATTTCCAGACGCCATGCTTCGTCATCCGCAAAATGGAAATGAAGCACATTCATTTTGTAAGAAGCGAAAATATCCACCAGCTTTTTCAGATTGTCCGCAGTAGTGAAGTTACGGGCAATGTCTATCATCTGCCCGCGGTACAAAAGGTCGGGATAATCTTCCACGGACATGGCATCCAGCCGGTACGGCGCTTTTTTATCTTTCAGCATCGCCAGCAAAGTCTGCGTACCGTTGAAAACTCCGTGCGGCGTGGCGGCGCTGATTTTTATCCGGTCGCTGCCTATAACCATATCATAGTATTCATCGTTCACAGCTTTCGCCTTGTCGGCCAAAGTTTCCAAAGCAATTGTGACGGGAGCTTGACCAACTATCTCCAAACCATACAAGGCGGACAGTTTCTCTTTCAGCAGCTTCGCCTCGCCGGCATACTCGTCCGGATAAGCCAAAGCCACCTTACCGTCCAGCACAACACCACCCTCGGCAGGCGTTACTTTCTTTACCGACGGCAATATATCCGACTGCTTCAAAGCCGGCGCATGCGCCAAACGGAGGTTCGATTCGTATATCTTAACCGCATCCGGATAGCCGGGCAGTGATTCCGGCGAGGGCAGCCCAAGCGCATTCAGCGTTACGGGAAACGGCTTGCCTTCCTTACCGTCTGTCGCAGCTACCCAATAAGTACCCTCGGGCGCATGCGAGTTCCGGTCCAGCTTGTAAGAACACAGGAAAGTGATACGCATGGAATCGCCGGGTGCCAGCGAAGTAAAGCTTTCCGTCGGATACATCTTAAAGAAGTTTCCGTTCACCGACTCCACCTTAACGGCAGGATTCCCCGCCTGCTTCACATTGCGGGGAAGCTGTGAATAATAGATTGTCCAATCTTTGGGAAGAGGAGCATCGGAGATGTTTTTAAGAACAAAGGAGTTCTCATAATAGCCGGGAGCAATGTCGCTCGCCCCCATTTCCCAGGTCAGGGAAACCGGAGCTTCGGATTTGTCACTCGTTCCGCATCCCGTCCAAAACGGCACGGTGCAAAACAATAATCCTGCAAGAGGAAGTTTCAAAATTTTCATAAAATACTTGTGTTAAGTTAATAATCGGGGGTAATTACTTAAATCTACTGCCAAAAATAAGCATTTTTAGTTTATTTACTGATAAATCTAATAGAAATTATCAGTCACAAGCTACAATTTAGAACTTTTATCTCTAAATTTGCGACCAAATTATAACCATTTTAACTAATCTACCATGGCTAAGATAACCAAAGAAGCCGCCTTGCTTTATCACTCGCAAGGCAAACCGGGAAAAATTGAGGTAGTGCCGACCAAGCCCTACAGTACACAAACCGATCTTTCACTCGCTTATTCTCCGGGCGTTGCGGAACCTTGTCTCGAAATCGAGAAGAATCCGCAAGACGCGTACAAATATACAGCAAAAGGTAATCTGGTAGCTGTAATTTCCAACGGAACCGCCGTTCTCGGTTTGGGCGACATAGGCGCTCTCAGCGGCAAGCCCGTTATGGAAGGAAAAGGGCTGTTATTCAAAATTTATGCCGGTATCGATGTATTCGATATTGAAGTGAACGAAAAAGACCCCGATAAGTTTATCGAAGCGGTCAAAGCAATCGCCCCCACTTTCGGCGGTATCAATCTGGAAGATATCAAAGCTCCCGAATGTTTTGAAATAGAACGCCGTCTGAAAGAAGAGCTCGACATCCCCGTGATGCACGACGACCAGCATGGTACAGCCATCATCTCCAGCGCCGGACTGCTGAACGCCCTGGAAGTGGCAGGCAAGAAGATTGAAGATGTAAGAATCGTGGTGAACGGCGCAGGCGCTTCCGCCACCTCTTGCACCAAGCTATACGAGTCGCTCGGCGCGCGCCGTGAAAACATCCTGATGCTGGACAGCAAAGGCGTCATCACCAGCGACCGCGAAAACCTGACCGAACAGAAACGTTACTTTGCAACCGACCGTCGCGACGTGCATACCCTTGCCGAAGCCATCAAAGGCGCCGACGTATTCCTCGGCCTGTCCAAAGGCAATGTATTGACACAGGATATGGTGCGCAGCATGGCCGACCATCCCATTGTGTTCGCCCTTGCCAACCCTACTCCGGAAATATCTTACGAGGACGCCATGGCCGCACGCCCGGATGTATTGATGTCTACCGGCCGTTCCGACTATCCGAACCAGATTAACAACGTCATCGGCTTCCCCTACATCTTCCGCGGCGCGCTCGACACGCAAGCCAAAGCCATCAACGAGGAAATGAAGATTGCCGCGGTACACGCCATCGCCAACCTCGCCAAGCAACCCGTACCCGATGTAGTGAACGAGGCCTACCATGTAAACAACTTCACTTTCGGTCCTGAATACTTCATCCCGAAACCGGTAGACCCGCGCCTCATCACCGAAGTATCTTGCGCGGTAGCCAAAGCTGCCATGGACAGCGGCGTAGCCGGTAAGAGCATCGAAGATTGGGATGCCTACAAACTGCAACTGCGCGAACTGATGGGCTACGAAAGCAAACTCACCCGCCAGCTCTACGACACTGCCCGCCGCAACCCGCAGCGCGTAGTCTTTGCCGAAGGCATTCACCCGAATATGCTGAAAGCTGCCGTTGAAGCCAAAGCCGAAGGTATCTGCCACCCTATTATATTAGGTAATGACGAAGCAATCGAGAAATTGGCGAAAGAACTCGACCTCAGCCTCGAAGGCATCGAAATCGTAAACCTGCGCCATCCTGACGAATCGGAACGCCGCGAGCGTTATGCACGTATCCTTTCCGAAAAGCGTGCCCGCGAAGGCGTTACCTACGAAGAAGCCAACGACAAGATGTTCGAGCGCAACTACTTCGGTATGATGATGGTGGAAACCGGCGAGGCCGACGCTTTCATCACCGGATTGTACACCAAATACAGCAATACCATCAAGGTAGCCAAAGAAGTAATCGGCATCCGTCCGGAATACAAGCATTTCGGTACCATGCACATCCTTAACTCCAAAAAAGGTACGTACTTCCTTGCCGACACGCTCATCAACCGCCATCCCAACGCGGAAACACTGATTGATATCGCCAAACTGTCGGAATATACCGTACGTTTCTTCAACCATACGCCCGTTATGGCCATGTTGAGCTACTCCAACTTCGGAACAGACAAAGAAGGAAGTCCGGTAAGCGTGCACGAAGCCGTGGACTATATGCAGCAAAACTATCCCGACCTTGCCATTGACGGTGAAATGCAAGTGAACTTTGCCATGAACCGCGAACTGCGCGATGCCAAATACCCCTTCACCCGTCTGAAAGGAAAGGATGTGAATACGCTTATCTTCCCGAACCTGAGCTCCGCCAACTCCGCATACAAATTGTTGCAGACAATGGATATGGATTCCGAGCTTATCGGCCCGATACAAATGGGGTTGAACAAGCCTATCCACTTCACCGACTTTGAAAGCTCCGTACGCGATATAGTAAACATCACTGCGGTGGCGGTTATCGACGCCATTGTAGATAAAAAGAAAGCCGGTAAATGAAAAGACGATTATCCAAATTCCAAATAGTTTGCATTACGCTTCTTTGGGCGGCACTTTGTTACATCGTCTTGACTTCCGCCGAACGAATTGACGGGCCAATCATTCTAACGCTTATCATTTCGGCGGCATTGGTATTCATTCCTGTAATAAAAGCTCTCAAAAGAGGATAAATAATATCTTTTTATTCCTTTTTGCGGGATAAAACAACATTTTTGCTGTTTTATCCCGCATTTTCTTTATAAATTGTTTGCTTGTATCATTTTTATGTTTACTTTTGCAACCGCAACGAGAGATAAAGCGATAAGGTAATAAAGTGATGAGGCTTACACTTATGTTCATCGCACGATGATACAGAAGCAACGCCATCACCCTACCGCATCACCACTTTATAACACAAATATGTAACCAATTTAAAGAAATAGATTATGAATGCAGCTAAGGTATTAGAAGATTTGAAAAGACGGTTCCCCAACGAACCGGAGTATCATCAGGCAGTAGAAGAAGTTCTTTCTACCATTGAAGAAGAGTACAACAAACATCCGGAGTTTGACAAAGCCAATCTGATTGAACGTCTTTGCATCCCCGATCGCGTTTACCAATTCCGTGTTACTTGGGTGGATGACAAGGGTAACGTACAAACCAACATGGGTTACCGTGTACAGCACAACAACGCCATCGGTCCGTACAAAGGCGGTATCCGCTTCCACGCTTCCGTGAACCTGTCCATTCTGAAATTCCTTGCTTTCGAACAGACTTTCAAAAACTCACTGACTACCCTGCCTATGGGTGGCGGTAAAGGCGGTTCGGACTTCTCTCCGCGCGGCAAGTCAAACGCAGAGGTTATGCGCTTCGTTCAGGCTTTCATGCTGGAACTGTGGCGTCACATCGGTCCCGAGACTGACGTTCCCGCCGGTGACATCGGTGTAGGCGGCCGTGAAGTAGGTTTCATGTTCGGTATGTACAAGAAGCTGACCCACGAGTTTACCGGAACATTTACAGGAAAAGGCCGCGAATTCGGCGGTTCGCTGATCCGTCCGGAAGCTACGGGTTACGGTAACATCTACTTCTTGCTGGAAATGCTGAAAACCAAAGGCACAGACCTTAAAGGTAAGACCTGTCTGATTTCCGGTTCGGGTAACGTAGCCCAGTACACTGCCGAGAAAGTATTGGAAATGGGCGGTAAAGTTTTAACGATGTCCGACTCCGACGGTTACATATACGACCCCGCAGGTATCGACCGTGAAAAACTGGATTACATCATGGAGTTGAAGAACCTCTACCGTGGACGTATCCGCGAATATGCAGAGCAATATCCGGGCGTTAAATACGTAGAAGGCGCACGTCCCTGGAGTGAAAAAGCGGATATTGCCTTGCCGTCCGCCACTCAGAATGAAATCAACGGTGACGATGCCAGAAAACTTATCGCCAACGGTGTAATGGCGGTATCCGAAGGCGCCAACATGCCTTCTACTCCCGAAGCCATCAAAGTATTCCAGGAAGCCAAGATTCTGTATGCTCCGGGTAAGGCGGCCAACGCCGGCGGTGTATCGGTATCGGGTCTGGAAATGACTCAGAACTCCATCAAACTGGGTTGGAGCTCCGAAGAAGTAGACGAGAAGCTGAAAAGCATCATGAAGAATATCCACGCCGCTTGCGTGCAATACGGTACGGAAGAGAACGGTTACGTGAACTATGTGAAGGGCGCTAACGTTGCCGGATTCATGAAAGTAGCCAAAGCCATGATGGCACAAGGTATTCTGTAAGAACAGACAGCCATAGTATAATAAAACAGAGGCGGGAAGATACAATGTTCCCCGCCTCTATTTTTTTATTTAATAATATTGTCTACATTTACTCCCCGTTAAAAGAGATTTCAAAACGATATGACAACAAAAGAAATTCCCGTACTGCTCCTTACCGGTTATCTGGGCAGTGGCAAAACGACCTTGGTAAACCATATTCTCGCCAATAAACAAGGTATCAGATTCGCGGTTATCGTCAATGACATAGGCGAGGTAAACATCGATGCAGACCTCATCCAAAAAGGCGGCGTTGTGGGCAAGAAAGACGAAAGCCTCGTTGCGCTTCAAAACGGTTGCATCTGTTGTACGCTGAAAACGGACTTGATAGAGCAAATAGGCGAAATCATGCGGATGGAGCGTTTCGATTATATCGTCATCGAAGCCAGCGGCATCTGCGAACCGGAACCCATCGCGCAGACCATCTGCTCCATTCCCCGCCTGGGCGGCATGTACACCAGGTATGGCATCTGCCGCTTGGACTGCATCACTACCGTAGTGGACGCCCTGCGCCTGCAAAACGAATTCTCCTGCGGCGACGACCTTACCCGGAAAGGGATTGACGAGGAAGACATTGAAAATCTTATCATCCGGCAGATTGAATTCTGTAATATCATTCTTCTGAACAAGGCGGCGGAAGTAAAGCCCGAAGAGTTGGAACGCATCAAGCTGATTATACGTACCCTGCAACCCGCGGCCGAAATCATCGAATGCAATTACGCGGATGTGAATTTAAAGAAGATTATCCATACAGGCATGTTCGACTTTGAACGGGTGGCTACTTCGGCGGGATGGATTCGCGGAATAGAGAAACAGGCCACCGAAGAGGAAGAGAAAGAAGCGCACGGACATCACCGCCACCATGAAGACGGGCATGCGCATCCTCACGAAGAACACGAGCACCGTCACGAAGCGCACGGACACCATCATCACCATCACGAAGGGGGCGAAGTGGAAGAGTACGGCATCGGCACTTTCGTTTACTACCGCCGTCCGGCATTCGACATTCACAAATTCGACCACTTCATCGCCACCAGATGGAGCCGCAACATCATCCGTGCCAAAGGCGTATGCTATTTCAGCCACAACCGCGACATGTCCTACCTCTTTGAACAGGCAGGCGCCCAGAAGCAACTGACCGAAGCCGGCTTGTGGTATGCCACAGCACCCGAAGAAGATCTGATTGAATTAATGCGTCAGGAACCCGGCCTGATGCGTGACTGGGATGATAAGTACGGAGACCGTATGCAGAAGATAGTCTTCATAGGACAGCACATGGACAAAGAGCAGATTATACGCGACCTCGACGAATGCCTTGAATAAGGCACATTTCCGTTTCCACCGGAGAAGACGGCTGTTTCCCTAATGGAAACGCCCGTTCCCCTTAAAGGAAACCCGAATTTCCAAGCAGGGAAACCGAAGTTTCTACCGTAGGAAACTGACGTTTCCCTTTAAGGAAACCGGAGTTCCCGCCATGGGGCAGCCACATTACGCTGCATTTCAGCCGGCTATCCCCACCAGTCATACCGTTCTACATACTCGTCGAAGTAGTCATCAAGCCGCAGGCCGAGAGCTTCCGCCTGGCTGACAATGTACTGCTGGGCGGTAGGGTCGATAAGGTATTCCCCTTTACGGGCGAGGTAATAGTTCTTACGCCCGAAGTAGGAAATAAGCCGCAAGCGGAATGTGCCCGCCACCCGAACCGTCAGCAACTCTGCCACCCGGGTGAAACCGCGGGCGTAGCGCACCGGCGTATTCGGACGGTAATATTCGCACTCTCCTTTCATCGACTCCAACTTCCGGGGACTAAGCGTAGGCAGGAACGGATATTGCGGGGAAGCGTTCTGCAAGGCTATATAGCGCAGGCAGGTAAAGCGTTTCGTACAATCGGCAGAGGCACATACACCGAAGTTGTAAGGCGCCTGCGAATTCTCTAAGTTATTCATTTATTTTACAGATTAGTTTGTCTCAACGCTTCATAGACAGCCGGATGCAGGAAATAGCGCACGTCCCTGCCCTCTTCCATCGCCTGGCGGATAAAGGTAGAACTTATTTCGAATGTGGGCGAAGAGGCCAGTTTTACATTTTGAGGTAAAGTATTCCCGTCCACCGCATAACCGGGACGGGGATAAATAAGAATAAAGTTTTCCGCAAGAATACGCTCCGACTGATACCAGCGGGAAAAGAGCGCCCAGTTATCAGAACCTATGATAAGGTGAAAAGTATCTTGCGGGTAAGCCTGTTTCAATTTATCAAGCGTATGGACGGTATAAGACGGGCGCGGCAGATGAAACTCGAAATCGGAAGCCCGGAACTTGGGATACCCCTCGATGGCAAGCCGCACCAGCTTCAGGCGAAGCTCATCGCTCATCAGAGAAACTTCTTCTTTCAGCGGATTATGCGGTGTCACCATAAACCAAACCTCGTCCAACCCTTCGTATTCACAAAGATAATTGGCAAGAGCCAGATGTCCGATATGTACCGGATTGAACGAACCGCTGAAAATACCTATATTCACTTGGTAAATTGAAAATTAAGAATTGAGAATTAAAAAATGCCGGAAACTATGCTGTCAAAGTTCTCCTTTCAGACGCTTCCAACAGCCGTAAATATTTACGCCGCTTATGAACATCACGATAAGCATGGCTGCGGCCGGAGTGTACTCCTTCAGGTCGACATTCAATATAGCCAAAACAATAGCTCCCAGGAACAGAACGATATTCAGGACTAACAGGAGCTTATTGGCTCTCGGCGATAGCTTTTTGATTTTTGTCCGCTTCATCGGTTCAAGAATTGAGTTATTACTTTTAAAGCTTCCGCTTTAGCCGTCTCCAAATCATCGTTCACAATCACCGTATCGAACTTCGGCGCGAAACCCAGTTCGTATTCGGCTTTCGCCACACGGCTCTCGATTACTTCGGGAGCATCCGTGCCGCGACCTACCAAACGCTTCCGCAGTTCTTCCACCGAGGGCGGCTGGATAAAAACGGACAAGGCACGCTCTCCGTAGAATTTCTTGATATTACAACCGCCCACTACATCTACGTCGAATACAACATTCTGTCCGGCCGCCAACTGCCTTTCCACCTGCGCTTTCAGCGTTCCGTAAAAGCGGTCCTGATACACTTCTTCGTATTCCAGAAACTCATCATTGGCGATGCGGCTCCGGAACTCTTCGGGAGTGAGGAAGAAATATTCCACACCATTCCGTTCGGCGCCGCGTGGCGGACGGCTGGTTGCGGAGATAGAAAAAGCCAGGTTCAGGTTCTGCGTCAGCAGATAGTTGATAATTGTGGACTTGCCCGAACCGGAGGGGGCGGAAAATATAATCAGTTTACCCATCTATGGTATTTGCTATTTGACGATTGACAATTTACTATTTAATACGCTGCATGAATATTCGGGACTTGTTCCTTACATCACATTCAGGACTTGTTCCTTAATCTGCTCCAACTCATCTTTCATCTGCACTACAATCTTCTGCATTTCAGCGTGATTGGATTTACTGCCCAAAGTATTGATTTCGCGTCCCATCTCCTGCGCGATAAAGCCTAACTTCTTGCCTTGTCCGCTGCCGCTCTCGAGCGTGCTGATAAAGTATTTCAGATGATTGGAAAGACGTTGCTTTTCTTCATTGACATCAAGTTTCTCAATATAGTAGATAAGTTCCTGTTCCAAACGGTTCTTATCATAATCTACGCTCAATGTCTTTTCAAGGGCATCCGTGATACGGTCTTTGACCTTTCCTACCCGTTCCTGCTCGTACGGGGCGACCGACTCAAGCAACCGGGCTATATTCCCGATTTTCTCACGGAACTTCTTCTCCAACGCCGCACCTTCCTGCTTGCGGAAATCTATCAGATGCCCGATAGCCTCTTCTACCGCTACGTGAACCACCGCCCACTCCTCGTCACTCAATTCCTGCGTTTCATTCTTCGTCATTACGTCCGGCATACGAAGCAGTGTAGCAAACCAATCGGCAGGTTCGGGGATACCGGCAGACGCGGAAATCTCCTTAATCCG
>UMDR01020903.1_pt1 | contig 10899 bp, 8 predicted proteins | sample 1964541 | NCBI WGS metagenome assembly UMDR01 (sample SAMEA4835999, study PRJEB28245) | human gut metagenome | biome: gut microbiome; material: fecal sample | place: Denmark | collected 2008 | reverse complement strand
CCCACCCCAAAGCTCCATCATGACCCGATTCTCTTCGGAGTCAATTGCGCCTTTTAAGTTGATGAATATCATGTGCCAAATTATTTCGATACAAATATAACTATTTCTAATAGATATTTAAATATTATTTGTGCTGGATTATTTAAAAATTAGCCCGGCCCTGAATCTGCACGTAGTTAGCATCTTCCCTCCGGATGTCTTCGATCGTAGCAATCACTCTCACCTGGCCAAATGCTTTTTGAATTGCCCTCTCCATATCAAGCCGATTCATGGGCTCCGACGCCTCAGCGAATGATCGGATAGCATATCCCCCGTCCGACCCAACTTTAGTGAACGGTACTCCGCCACCGAGTTCGTTTATGGCAGACAGGAGAGGAAGGAACATACGGCTCGACTTCTTGTTAATGATGGTCTCTCCTCCTTCGGCCTCAATGTGCACTCCTCCAGCGGCATGACTGGGTCCCTCAATGTATTTACCTCTTGCGGCTTTCGGCAGAGGAGCTGCCCAAAGAGCTGCCATCTGAACTGCTCCCAAAGCCGCAGCTGCTGCAATGAACGGGATAGCCAAAGGGAATCCCATTTTAGCCGATGCCATGATGGAGATGGCAGTATTGATGCCAATCTCGAAGGATCCCATTGCCCTCTCCCGGATAGCTTGTTCCCGTTCGATTTTGGCCAACTCCTTCTCCTTCTGTTTCTCCATCTTGATTTTCTTCTCGTTGTACTGGGCCTCCGTGATTTGGCCATTAGCGTACATGTTTGCCAATGCCTGCTCCTCCCGGCTGTATTGTTCTTCTACCTCCTGAACCCGGCGCTCCCCGAGAGCACTGGCCAAGTCGTTGAAAGCAGTGGCGAAGCCGGATGCTATTTCGGCATACTCCTGGAGTTTCTCGATTCGCTCCTCCCACAGAGCTTCCTCGTTCTCGGCCATCTCGAGTTGGATCTGAGCAATGGCGTCCTCGTTTCCTTGAGCTGCTGCCAACTCGGCCTCCAGATACCTTTTTCGGATCTCATACTTGGACTTGTGGTTCAACTCGGCTTGAGCGAGCTCCTTGTCGAGGTCCATTTGATGGAGACGAAGATTGTTGGCTCGGAGCTGGGCCTCCTGCTCATAGGTTTTCTCCCCGGCAACTTTCCTGGCTTCGATTTGTTTCTGGAGCATCTCATTCTCTAGCTCCAGCTTCTTTCTCTCGTTGTCCGCTGCCTTTGAGAGGTCCTCAGCATACTGCTCATCGAGAGCTTGATTGAACCTATCAAGTTGCTGTTTGGTAGCGTCATCCCGGATCTTTTTGATTTCGTCCTGGAGGTTCTGCTGAATCTGTTTCTCGAGCTCGGCTCTGTTGACCAAGAACTGCTCGTAAGCTGCATACTCCTTCTGGTATTCCTCCTCGCTCATACCCCTCACGAATTGGGGAGGCTGAATGTTGGCCAGCTCCTTCATGGCATCCTGGTACTTCTGAGTCACCTGAGCAATCTGCATATCGACTGTGCCTCCGGAAGCTACAGCCAATATGTTTGCTCTCACCCCCGCAAGGTAGTCATTGAGCTGTTTGGCTTGGTTCTCGTAGAACTGCTTGTCAGACCGAGCCATGGCATTCAGAGCCGTCTGATACTCCTTGTTAGTGATTTTGCCGTGAGCTTTTTGAAGAGCGAGACGCTCCCGGGCTCCATCCTGAGCTGCCTTGTAGAGTTTCCTTTCATACTCCATCCGGATGGCGATGCTCGTAGACTGGAATGTTGTTTGAAACCTGAGATCGTCTTCCCGGATTTTCTGCATGGCTTCCGAATTCTTCAAAGCAACCTCCAGAGCCTTATCGGCAATGGACTGCTGAGCCTCCCGATTGGCTATTGCAGTCTCGAGAGCCAAATTGGCAACTGCAGCTCCTTCATTCTCGATTGTCCGGAACAGTTCTTGGTATCTACCTTTCAAGTCGTCGAGTTCCTTTTTGGCTTCCTTGTATTTGCCCAAGCTTCCGGACCACGTGTTGAGCTCCTCCTCCTTGGCTGCAATCACCTTCTTCAAGGAGTCGAACTCATCCATTGCAGCCATCTGTCTTTGACGAGCTGCATTCATTTCAATCTCGCGGAGCTTGTTGGCTGTTTTGAGTTGAGCTTCGGCAATCTGCTCCGAAGTGGCATGATTGGCTTTGAGGTTCTCTATTTCTCGTTTGCCCCGGATCTCCTCGGCTTTTGACAGAGTGTTCCGCTTGGTCTCGATCTGATCCAGTACATACGTAGAGGCTTCGGCAGCTCGATTGTATGCCTCCATTGCCCGGGTTGCTCTCTCTTGAGCTTCCGTGTTACTGTTAAACGCGTTCGTAAGAGCAACCACTCCCGCTACCAATCCGCCCACTGCCGCTGCCACCAATACAACGGGATTGGCAGCCAAAGCCGCGTTCCAAAGCCATGTGGCAGCTGCTGCTGCTTTGGTGAGGATGTTGCCAGCTCCTTGTACGGCATTTTTAGCAGCTATAGCTTTCGTCTCGGCGCGAGTCTGGTTGATGCCAACCAGCTGAACCAAGTTAGATGCAGCTCGATAAGTGGCTTCGGTCTTGGAGAGAGCTGCTTGGAGAGAAGACAAAGAGGAGAGAGCCGTGATGATGGTTATCATCTTCGTCATGGTAGCATTGAGCTCCTCATTCTCGCTCCCCAGTACCTGAGTGGCTGTGGTCCAAAGGCCCCATACGGAAGTCAAAGCTGACGTGGCGCTGGTAACTGCCTGTATGGTTTCAGTTCCTTTACCAACGTTGGATATAGCTGTATTGACCAGGTCCTCAGCTCCTTTCAGTTCACCGGCTCGTTTAATCATCTCCTTGAACGTCTCAGAACTCGTATCCCCGGACTGAGCCATCTGGATGAGTGTCTGGGTAAGGTCGGAGAGTTCCTGCTTTAGGTTCTCCGTTGCCTTCTCGTAGTTACCAACTGACCGGCGATAGTCCCCGAGTGCCTCCTCCTGAGCTTTGAGCTCCTCGGTGGTTTCTGCAATGCGCTTGCCGAGCTCGGCTTTACGAGCCGCGTCCTGCATTGAGTTGCCCAGCTCTGCAAACTCGGCATTGTCCAAAGCCAACTGAGTTCTGAGCTTGTTCAGACTGGCCTCCTGTTGGTTCTGGAGCTTAATGTTATTCTGGATTTGCTTCTGGTACTTATTCGCCTCGCTGTTGATTGCCTTGATCTGGTTGTCAAGTGCGTAGTATTCTTGGGCATTCTCCTCGGTCACTTTGCCCAGAGCCTTCTGTTGATCCCTCAGCTCCTGGGACCGGAGTTTCAATTCGGCTAACGTCTTGAGGGCATCCTCAGCTGTTACCTTGACATTGTAAATTGTGCTTTTCTGTTCTTCGGCCATATTACATGCGTATTAGGTCCACTTTGGTTATCTTTCCAGCTTGGAAGTTGTTTATCTTCGAGACGTAGAACCAGAACCCATGCTCTTCAAGCCATATCGGGTTGAACAGGTCCAGGCTTTGGATGTCGAGCGAGTCCAAAAGAATCTGGGTCTGTAGGATCTTCGGTCTTTTGAGTATATTGTTGATGAGCTTGTCGTAGTACTTCGGAACGTAGTAATTCAAATTTTTGAAATACGCCGGGTATAGTCGTACCCGGGTAAGGGTGTAGCCTACACTTACCTGGGGCCACATATAGTCAGACTTATTGATGTGGACGACCATCGGCTTACTGAGAGCATTGTACTCCCAAGTCGTCTCGGTCATTTCCCCGTTCTCCATCCGGCCTCTATTGATAGTCCAGATCGGGTAGTTAGCAAGTGTGTGGGTCTTGCTCGTACTGTCCTCGTCATAGAGAGTTTGGTTGAGTCCTGCCAAGAACCCAATTTGGAACAGGAGTTTAGTGGGCTGGAGGTTGACGTCCGGGATGCTGAACTTGTACGAGTCAGTAACATTGTTGTCCTTGTTGTCCTCCAGCTTTATCTCGTTGGACTGGGCATAGCTGGATAACTGGAAGGTAAGTTTTGTGTCCTTACCTTTTATCAGCTTGTCAGACCAATTCTTCCCGGACGAGCTTCGTCTGTTGTAGAACTCCTGAACCGAGTATGCTCTTGCTACTTTGGTAGCGGGATTCACGTCGATGGTTAGCCCGAACAGCTGGAAGAAAGCTTTGACTATGTCTCCCAAGCTCTTAAATCCAGTCGAGGCCAGGAGGTCATAGGTTAGCCCGGGCTGGGGCTTATCCCCCGGCGAAGTTTCCGGCACGGGAGGAGCAGTAATGCTGACCGGGAACCTCATGTCATACTGATTGACAGAGGGACGGTTGATTGTGGTGAGAGATCCGGACACCAGGATGTGCTCTCCTGCCTCCATCGGGATGTCGACCGAAGCGCTGCCGGAAGATCCGGACGACCAGGATCTGGTCAACACTATAGCACTGGTCCCGTCGTTCTTGTAGTGGGTAACTTGGACTGCCACTGATCCATTCCGAATGGCAGAAATATTGGACCATGAGAAACTGAACGTGATGGTCGTGTCCCACAAAGTCATCCAGCTGAATGTTCCGGATACGGTGCCCATCGTCAAGCGTCCAGCGACCGGGTCACTGAGAGTTACTCCGGGGTATCCTTGCCATATCACCCCTACTATAGTGCCAATCGGGGGATCCTGGATCCAGCCAGTCCCGGATGCTTTCGGAGCATTGGGGTTGTCTGCCAAAACGGGGTAAGTGCAAGGCAAAAACATTTCACTCCGGTCAACTGAATCCACGTCAGTCTCGAGACTGTAGCCTGCTCGATCGAAGATCCACGTTACGAGGTCATACCAGTTAAGATGGGGATAGAACTTGTCCAACTCCCGGACTTGCCTGATTGCCTCCATGGAGATCGGGGGCATGTTCGGGTTCTTCTGGAGAGTTGCATATAGCCAAAAATACAGGACTTTAGATTCCTCGGGGCCGGAGAGGTATCGCTCGGACTGTCCCATTGTGTCCGTGTACCACTTGAGGAGGAACATGCCAGTTCCGGGATCCTTCGCGTCAGTGTTGTTGAGGGTGTCGAACAGGTCAGCGGTTGCCCCGAGGACCTGGACCCCGATCGATGTATCTGATACGTCTACGATGTTCAATACTGCTCCAGCCGGGGATATGAGTGCTCCCTCATAGAATAGTTGGCAAGGAAACTTCATGTATGGCACATACGAACCTGAGCCAACTACAAAACTGAATTGGAATGCTTGCTCGTTATGGGTCGTCCTGGGCAGACTGATCCGCTGGGAGTACGAGGCATTCCTGTCTTTCAGCTCCGCCAGATTGTTGATCTGGTAATTCATCGCAGGAGCATCCAGCGGGAGGTCCAGTGACCAGACCTCGCCGTCAATGCCTTTCATGAGTAGTTCGTAGTTCATATTACCACTGAGTTTGTTCGTCAATAAGCTGGAACTCGTAGCTAACAGTGTTCCGTGGGGCCTTAGTGTCCCAAGTCAGATCAGTATCATCTACGAGGACTCGTTGCCATGCTCCAATTTGATAGTTGTAAACCTGGACCAAAGGCGAGAGAGCAATTCCTTTGAGCAAGTTGAAGTCGTTCTCATCAAGCTGTTCTGCTCCGGCTTGAACTATGTTCTTAAACTCCGGAGCTAACTCGCCTCTCGTCTGTGAGGCATAGGGGTCTCTGGAATTCGCTAATACGTATTGGTCTCCCCGGTCAACCTCCTGCGTATACTTCTTGTGTTGCTCAAACATGTAAGTGTCCCATCCGCCTTTCTGGTTTATCCAGCGAATGTAGAATGGGTTGCAAGGTACCTCTGTATCGACGTAACGTATATGCCATTTGTCGGAGTTCAAGGGCAAATTGCGATCTCTGACAATAACGTAGTCAGCACCATCTGCCAATTCCTCGTCGAACTCAAGGACAAACGGAATGTTGACCCTGGGGGATATTTCCATTGTTTTGAAAGCTGTAGTCCCCGTGGACATAACATTCACCTCCATAGCTGATTGCATGTTGAGTACTGAAGAGCCCTTAGCAAAAACGGTTAGGAAGTTTGGGTACCCAAAATACTTCTTAACATATATTCGTCTCTCACTGTCTGGAGTCCTGTCCGTCAATACCAGTCCTATGTTAGACGTGGAGAAGTTGACGTTGTAACCTCGTGGCCGAACTCCCCGGGAGGCATAACGAACATTGAAGTCCTGTTTGCCAATGCCTCTGTAGGCGTATGCCGATATGAGATTGTAGTCAATGCCAAAACCTATGGCTGTGTTAATGAACGGGTATGTTCTGGGACGATCCCGGAATCCGGCTTTAGCCAAGAAACTGAGGTCGTACTTCTTAGTCGTCCCGAATCCCGAGTCTCTGTAGATGTCGATGCTTTCAGTTAGTGAGTTCGCTGCTTTAACTGGACTGGGACTATAGTCGATGTAGTTTTGGCCGTAGGCCAAACTCATACCTATGAGAGTAACCTTCACTCCAGCCGTTGCTCCTTTTTTTCCTGCATAGACTAATAGCATAGTCGTAGGACCTGTTATGGGGATGCCCGATCTCACTTGAAGCCTAGCCGTCATAGAGCTCCCAATAGATAAGTTTACAGTGGCCATTTCAGTCCCTTCAATAATAACTCCAGAAGCAGTCCCCTGGTACAGAGAGACACTCATAGCTGTTGCCTTATTTACTGTGGCAAAATCAACACGAAAAGCATACCATTCCCCTGCTACCATTTTGCGGAAGATCGGAAATGCCTTGTAGAAATAATTGTTTGTGCCGGCCCTGTTGTCAATTACCTCGATCTCCTCACTGTCTACAATGTTCAACGAGATCATGTTGGCCTCATCGAAGTTCTGGGTCTCTACCTCGAGTCCAAGTGTGGAGTCGTCAGTCTCAACTGGTATTTGCGAATATGCTGAGTACAGGGAGTCGTCAGCCGGTTGTTTGATAATTGCCATATCGCGTTATATTATGTATCCGTGGTCCATATTGTTGTCGGGGGTGAATGCCTCTTCAATGAGGACCTCCATTGCCCGGTCTAAGTGTTGAGCCAAATACTCCTCGAAGTTATCAGCGGGTGTGTCTACCAAGTCAACGTAAATGTGGTTGCGGTAAAGCTCCGAGCCTTCTCGCCTAATCTTCCATGCAGTGGCATTTCCGAACCGGACCAGATCCTTCGGGTCTGAGAAGGTGATGCCTTTGAGCTTTGCCCACTCCATGATGATCTGCCCCAAATTGGCTGGGATCTTGCCAGGACCTCGTCCCCGAATGAGAGTGTAGAAGTAGTTCGGGGCTTCGATTGTCCCCCAAACTGTTTCGCCTTCCCGTCCCGTCTGGACAGTTATCTGAGCATAGGTTCTGCCCGAAGCTTCCTGCCCGGCGTCCTGGGATGCCCGTATAATCTCATCCCTCATCTGAGTGAGACCCTCAGCCAATATCTGTTCCAGTTCTACCGCCATTTGTTTCTGGGTTTGCGAGCATTGGCTTTCTGCTGAGCCTTACGCTCCAGTTCCTTGTTCAGTCGCTCCCGGAAGAGGTGACTCTGCAAGTTCGTGAAAAGGAGGTTGTATACCTTTCCATATTTCCATTCCAGGATCTCGTCCGGGTCCTTCGAGTAGTCCTTGGCCAGTGCAGTGATGGTAGCCATCTCGCCAACCACCATGGAGAATTGGGCAATGCCGGCTGCCTTTTCCTCGGCACTGGGCTCGTACTTGAGCTCAGTCTGTTCTCGTTCGATCCAGTACTTAATGCCCATGAGAACCTCATACCAGTACTCGACAATTTCTGAGGTGTTCCTGAGACTCCATTTGACGCCGAGACATTGCATGCCTTCCTTCATCTTGTCAATGTCGGTCAGTTCCTTGTCAGTGATGATCCGGCCAAGCTCTATGCGTTGGCCGAACGTCATCTGACCGCCTTTTATGTCGATTCGCTGTATCATACCATTGTATAAATATCACGGAATGTCCAGACGTCTGGGAACTTTCCCTCAGGTTTTACATTGATTCTAGTTACAATTAAGTCTTCTGTGTCCGGGAATGTATACTCTTTGAGCTTCCATTTTCCCCCTGCATATGCTGGGATTAGGGGCCTTCCGCATAATATGCTTCCATACGGGTACAATGCCGTGACCAGGTTATCCGGAACAGTGTTAGTGCTTATAGATTCGGAGCCTACAGACTTGTCAACGGGTTTTGATTCAGTATTTTCAAAGGTTATCGTAATCCCCCGCATATTAAATCCTTCGTGGATGATGTCTACCAGCCTGACAGGTTTAGGCTCGGGTGGAGCAGGAGGAATGGGCTTATACGCATCGAGACACCATTCTTGCGTTACAGTTAGCTCCAGTCCTACGCTGACCTCGTTGGCATCGAACCGAGGAGACGGATACATAATTCTAATGGTGCTGAATATTTCTGGATGCCTGAGACCTAATTCCGAAGTCTTTAAGAGATACAGGAATGGTCGAACCATCTGCTCTTCGATTTGATTCTTCAACTCCAGTCGTCCGATGGTGGGCGAGTTCTGGCTGAACTTCGTGTCGCCTTTGTAGGCATCGTTGGCCATCGGCTCGAACTTGCAGAAGTATATCTGCATGATGGTCCTTTGCTTCTGGTGCCCTCTGTAAGGAATATCATAGTAGCCAGTGGTGGGCTCCTCAACATATACAAAGTCAGACGATACCCGATTGCCGTCCGAGTCTGTTACGAATCTTTCCATCGTGTCCACTTTGACGTTCAGCATCCGAGCCTGGTCACACTCAAAGACGGCCAGAGGATTGACCATCTTGACTATGTCGCGGATGAGGGTTATGATGTCCAGTATCATCGTTTTGGGGGGATTATGATTTTGGCAGACTTCATGCCAGTCGCCTTCGGCTTGATCTCAAATATCATTCGCATGATGAGCATGTCCAGGAAGTCTGGTGACCTGCCGAGGAGCTGCTTCATGGTGTCCTTGGAGATGAGCTCTCGCTTCTGCTCAGCGGAGTTCGTGTTCTTGGACTTGAGGACAGTCATCTCCTGCTTGATCTTCTCCTGAACTTCGGGAGAGCAGATGATGTGGATCTGGCGCTTGTTGATGAGCTCCGCCAGCTTGAATGCGCACTCCGACTTGATGTTGTTGTACGTCTTGGAGTCAATGGCTGACTGTCCTCCGTGAAACTCCCGGATGCCTTTCAGGTAGCTCTCCAAGTAGAACCCAAGTCCATCAGCGTCAGAGACGATGCTGGACCGGGGGACTTTCAGACCGGTGGCCAATTTAGCGATCTTCTCCTCCATCTCCTTGCCTTCCGAGAAGCCTTTGGCGATGGGGATCCGACAAACCATGCCGTCCCAGGTTCCAACCACCCAACTGTCTCGTCCTTTTCCGGCAAGGTCAGTGCTGATGAACCTGTTGCCCGTCGGGAGCACGAACTCATTGCTGAACATGTCGCACACTGCATCATAGTCGACCAGCCAATTCGGGTCATCGTCATACTCCCAGTTGCCAAAGACCAGTCGCTCGATCTGCGACTGGGTCAGGTTCCGGAGAAGCCCCTCAATGTACGTGTCTGGGAGAGTCTTGTTGTCCTGGGGCAGAGCTTTGACGAACCGACGCCAAGGAGGCAGCTTGTTCTCCTTCCATGGCTTGTAGTAGTCCGTGTAGAGAAAATTGTTTGACGGGTTGCAGGTGATGAGGAGTTTGGGAGCAAGCTTGTAGACGTCGTTCTTCCAGCGACCGATGGAAGCCTGGAGGTTGGTCTTCGCCTCGCGGATAAACTCGCCACCCTCCTCAATCCATCCCCGAGTCATTTGCATGGAGCCGAACCTCTCGTACATGGGGTCACTGGGGTTGTACTTGGCGTCGATCAGGTAGATGCGGCTTTTGTTGTACAACTCGAAGAAGTTGTATTGGCCATTAAAGTGGTAGTAGTTCTCCGTGATGCCCCAATGAGCGAATACCTCGTAGATGGAGGGGATTGTGTACCGGACCAGGTCGGCAGCCGTCTTACGCGCAATAAAATAAAATGTCTCCGGGTAGGTGAGGGCATCGCCGGCTATCAAGGAACACCCGAGGTAGGATTTGCCAGCACCTTTCGTGCCAGCATACAGAATGTCAGTGACTGAGTCATCAAGCCATAACCGAGCCACTTCCTTCTGCTTCTCGTTGCCTTTGGTGTCAAATTGAAGCCGGCGTCCCATTTTATTTTACCTCCATTCCTGTTATCTGCTCGAGAGTGATGCCTCCCGTAACATTGACATTGGTCTTGCGTCCTTGAAGTACCTGGATGAGACTGGCAGCGTACTTGCCAACCAGTGCTCCCTCAATTTGCTGGGAATTGATGGCGTCCTCGATGGTGCCACCAATTGCAGCTGCTACCGGGTCTCCCGTGAGCTCCTCATACTCAACAGGATTGATGCCAGCGAACAGCCTAAATGATTCGATGGTCATCGGGCGGGAAATGTAGACGCTACAGTCTTCGCCATTCTTATTCTTGTGAGCCTGGGAGAAATAGTTATCCTGCATGAATTTGCAATACTCAATGAATGCAAAGTAAAGCTCCTCCGCATCGGTGGGCTTTACAAATTCTCCGGCGTCTCGCCTTTTCTGTCCCTCCTCCATATAGGCGAGCGGACTCATTTTATATGTACTTCGTGCCATGCCTCAAATATAATCAAACCTTATACAAATTAAAAATTTATTTCTGCACAACAATCCCCGGAGCGTTTGGCCCCGGGGATTTTTTTAGCTTATTCGCTTACACGAATGAGTGTCACGCCGAACCACAGGAACTTGACCGAAATGCCATCCGGCCAAACCATGCCTTCGTGGACCGTGGCGATGGAAGGGATCCAATTACAGTACTTGGTATTAACCTCCGAGTATAAAGCCCAGTTCTTCCCGAGCTGCTTAAAGTGTTTTGCTTTCATTTTTAAAAATTTTTAATTTCGTATGCGCGAGTGCCGTCCAGTATTTGTGGGTCGAGAGAAGTC
>UMDR01021155.1_pt1 | contig 10972 bp, 5 predicted proteins | sample 1964541 | NCBI WGS metagenome assembly UMDR01 (sample SAMEA4835999, study PRJEB28245) | human gut metagenome | biome: gut microbiome; material: fecal sample | place: Denmark | collected 2008 | reverse complement strand
TCATGGTTCTTATCGACAGGCTGTGACCGAAACAACGAAGTTCCCGGCAGTAGTTCCGGCAACTTTGAGAAAGACTTAAGAATGATAGGAAAAATCAAAATGACAGAGATACATCCATTTTTCTTTGAAGAAAAGACAACTTTTCCTTTATGTAATTGTATTAATCTCCGGATTAACAACCAACTTGCTACACCTAATGAATTGGTACCGGTTCCTTTTTTGCTGAATAGAGTTTTTTTTTAACACAGCCACCATCAGAAAATTCCAGTTTCATCTCCCAACTTCGGGAAGTATAGGCAGTGGTCAATTCAATTTCTTCCCCATCGTCCACATTATCCACGATTATTTCCAACATTCCTCTTATGATAGCCGTCATTTTCTCTTTATCAATCCAGACGCGCAGAAAACCGGGAGTACCATCCCAATGCAATTCTACGTTTTTCTGTTCTATTACCGGAGTTAACTGTTCTATGGTTTCATTCAAAAACATAGTCAGCTCCGTTTCCAGTAAGAAAAGTTTCTTAGGATGCGATGAAATACGCCCTATGGTAACTAAGTTAGTAAACATATAATCTATTCCCTTCACTTGCTGCAAGATGTCTTTAAATGTGTCAGAAGAATACTTTTGATATAAATTCTCCAACGGGCTCTTTATCAATGTCAAAGGCATACATATATCTTTGGCGGCATTGATAAAAACCTTTATAGTCTCGTGTGACAGATTCCTGTCTCTCCAAATCAATATGAACCGTACTGACAATATTCCAAGCAATACGACAACAATACCGTAAAACAAAAAAGCCCCTTTTGTTTGCCACAAAGGAGGATGTATGATTATTTGCATGTTTCTTTGTGCAATAGGATTACCATTTCTTACAGACAGGGCACGTACGGATACAAGATGTTTTCCCGAACTAAGATTTGAAAAATGAATAAGGTTCTTTGAAGTAGGCGTAGTCCATGCCTGGTTATTCAATTTCCATGAATACACAATACCCTCCGGTGCATCATAATTGATAGAAGTGGTAGTGAAAGAAAAAGTGTTCTGATTATGATTCAATTTCAGAATTCCAGTATAATTGATAGATAACTGTAAAGGAGACTTCTCTGAGGAAACCGTTACAGGCTGATGGAATACACTGAAATTATCCAGATATATGCACGGATGATTCCTATACAAAGTTTGAAGCGTATGTTTACCAAATCGGAATACCCCGTCGAACGTGCCCAACATAAAAGTTCCGTCGTCCAATAAAACACCGGAAGTCAGATAACCGTTCACACTGGATGAAAGCCAATGAAACTGTTTGGTATCCGGAATAAAGCTATAAAGAATTTTATCCGTACCGACCAACAACTTTTCCTTATCCGGCAAAATGAAAGAAATATTACGAATATCCCCGGATGTCTGTAATTTCGCTTCTTTTTGTCCCGGTGTTACTACAAACATCCCATACCCCCGGGTACCAATATACAAACCACTTTTCTCCTCATACAAAGCACATACAGGAACCCTGTGATATCCGGAAAATCCGATCGGCTTCAATGTGGTATCTTTCACATTAAAAAGCGATAATCCGGCATCCGTACCAACCCATATGTTGTCAGCATCCTTCCGAAGCAAAACATTGACAAAAGGAATATCGGCATACCTACTTCCGGTTTTCATCTTATCCTTGCTAATGATAAACAGTCCATGCATATAATTGCCCGCACAAATCTTTCCCGGAGATATTTCACAAAGAGAAGTATATTGCTTACAAGATAAATCGGAAGCCACATGTCTCCATTTTCCCGTTCGCGAAAAATAACAGGAAATACCATTATCCGTAGCAAACCAGATATCTCCTTCCGAATCTTTCAACAATGCATTTACCCGATCGTTGATAAGTGACTGTTCATCTCCCGACACATGTTTATACCATCCATGTTCCTCCAAATCGAGACCATCTACCATACTGACCCCGTCCGGAAAATCAGCTACCCATATACGTTGATGCTCATCCACAAATAAATCGGAAATCCGGTTGCTGCGAATCGATCCCCCTTTCTCAGAATCAGCATTCAGAAAGGAGGAAATCTGATAATTATCCATATTCAGACAATAGACACCAATTCCTTCGGTAGCAATCAGCACTTTTCCATCCCTATACTTTTTCAAGGAGGAGACCCGGTGTCCTTTCCAATCGCTTCGCGCATGCAACAACTGTTTCGTAGAACAATCATATACCTCCATTCCAGCCAAACGGTCGGCAAGAACAAGACGATGAACTTCCGGAACATAAAGCATCTTATAAACCTGCGTACATTTACTGAACAAATCAGAAGAGACATTGATCGGAGTATCACCGGAAGAGACAAAAGAATAAACTCCTGTTTCGGAAGCTAAATAATATTTCCCGTCTCCCACAGATAGTAATCCGGAAATATTTCCAAAAACATGCTGCATCCGATGTAACTTTCCTGTCGGCAAATGAAAAATGTATAGCTCCTTATTACTACCTAACCACGCATTATCTCCATCATCCATACAAAGGAAAGAGAAAGTCCCCCTAACTTTCTCTTTTAAATCAATGTACTTTTCAAACCGATCGCAGAGACGATTGTATAACCATATATTCCCATCTTCGCTAAACAGCCACAATTCATTCTTACTATCCGTACATAAATTATAAGAGTACAGACACGAGCGAACAGAATCATTACCCCAATTTAAATCATACCGCTTCAGGTGTGTACCGTCATAGCGGTTTATTCCATCGTAAGTCAAAAACCACATATATCCGCACAGATCTTTCTGTATTTTGAGAACAGACCGGTTATCCGTTTCGGTACCTCCCGAAACATGCTTACAGATGGCTGCATGACACAATATGCCTTGTATCATCATAATGATGAATAAAATATATCTCATTGTTTGTATAATTTTAAAATAAGAAAGTCACTTGTAAGAATACCACACAGAAAGAATGAGGGGGGAAAAACAGCCCTATCCATACACAATGGGTAGGTGATCTGATTCTTTGTGTCTCCGTCATACGCGCTAACATACAATCATACATGGTATAGGAAAACAATCAAAGAAGCCAATTGAATCATCATACACTAATTATTAATCAACTCATAAATACAAAATACGAATTTAGCGATTACATATTATCAACAGACTTATAGACTAACGAATTTAGCTTTTGAATTGTTTAGCAGAATAGCAAAGATGAACAAAAAAGAAGCTACAACATTCACACCACCGACAAAAACAATAAAAGCCACTTCCAATATTATATTGAAGTGGCTTTTATTATCTCCGGTGGACCTGGAGGGAATCGAACCCTCGTCCAAACGAGGAAATCATAAGCTTTCTACATGCTTATCTTTGCCTAATTTTTCGTGTAACGGCAGAACCAAAGCCATCAACCATTACCTTATCCTCTTAATTTTCACCAAAAGTGCGAGGCCACTTTAGGCTATCCCCGATGTAACTGCACCACTGGATCGGAATACTTCGGAGCAACAGCTTCCGAGTGATGTCTCGTCCTGGCACCTTGTGCCTGGATTAAGCTAATCTACTATGATTCGATTAAGCAGCAAGAGCGTAATTAGTTTCGCCAGATAAAATTTTGAGGACTGAGATTTAAGTGCCAATCAACGACGCACTGCATGCTTACTCACCATTTCTGCCCGCTGTCAAATCCAGTCAAGCCCAAATTATGATTTTGCAAAGATAAAACTTCTTTTGCTATGTTGTGCAATGTATTCACAAATATTATCAATAGCAGGAATAATAAGACAATATGCAGATAGGTTAATGTGCCAATTGCCATATGACATATCAGCACAACCTATCGGCACATTATTAAATTAAAAAGTCAGTGGAAAAAGGGGAAATATTCTCAAAGAGAACTATCTTTGTGGCATTATTTTTATTCTTTGACGCAGTACTTTATTGGATGCATAATGTATTGTAAAAAAGCTAAAGCTCAACAATAGAATAAGTTGTCAAATTCAATAATCATGAAAAAGAAATCGACCATTTCAATTCTTACATTACTATGCCTTTTTGTTCTGACAGGCTGCGTATCTAATAAAAAAACTTCTTTAGAAGCATTCAAACAGGATGTATATACGCCTGAATATGCCACCGGATTCAAGATACTGGGTGCAGATAACAGTGCCAGTACTCTGATACAAATCTCTAATCCGTGGCAAGGTGCCAAGAATGTAGAAATGTCCTATTTCATTTCGCGCAATGGCGAACAGGCCCCAACCGGATTTACCGGCCCGGTGATTCGTGCCGGCACCAAACGTATTGTGTGTATGTCTTCTTCCTACATTGCCATGCTCGATGCCATAGGACAGACAGACCGGATTGTGGGAGTATCAGGCATCGACTATGTATCGAATCCCTATGTCCTTGCACATAAAGAATCGATCAGGGATATGGGTGCTGAAATGAATTACGAACTATTAATCGGACTGAAACCGGACGTCGTTTTGCTTTACGGCATCGGAGATGCCCAAACTTCGGTAACGGACAAAATGAGGGAACTTTCGATTCCTTACATGTATGTAGGAGAATATCTGGAAGAATCGCCACTGGGCAAAGCCGAATGGTTAATCGCACTATCCGAACTCACAGACACCCGGGAAAAAGGGATCGAAGTATTCCGTGAAATTCCGAGACGCTATCAAGCGCTGAAAACTCTCACAGAGTCTGTTGAACAACGTCCTACGGTCATGTTCAATACCCCGTGGAACGACAGTTGGGTAATGCCTTCAACTCAAAGTTATATGGCGCAATTGGTTGCCGATGCAGGAGCAGACTGCATTTATAAAGAGAATGTTTCTAACAGCTCGACACCTATCGGACTGGAAACAGCCTACGGACTGATACAGAAAGCAGACTACTGGATCAACGTCGGTGTTGCCTCCACGCTGGATGAACTGAAAGCGGTCAACCCTAAATTCGTAGATGCAAAAGCCGTACGTGAAAAAACAGTCTATAACAACAATCTGCGACTGACTCCCACAGGAGGAAACGATTATTGGGAATCGGCTGTCGTACGTCCCGATGTAGTTTTACGCGATCTGATCCATATCTTCCATCCCGAACTTGTAACCGATTCACTCTATTACTACCGACACCTGGAATGAGACAAACCCGTAAACGCAATGTTCTTTTATTTACCACATTAGGAATTGTTGCCGTACTGTTACTACTGACAGATATGGCAACAGGAGATACTTATATTCCTATCTCTAAAATAGGGGCGGTACTGACCGGAGGTGAATGCGATGAAATGACACGCAACATTCTCCTCTCTATCCGGTTTATACGGGTAGTAGTGGCGGCACTGATAGGTATTTCCCTATCCGTTAGCGGTTTGCAGATGCAGACCGTTTTCCAGAACCCACTGGCCGATCCCTATCTGTTAGGAGTCAGTTCCGGGGCAGGATTGGGAGTAGCCCTGTTCATATTAGGAGCTCCATTATTGGGATGGTCGGAATTTCCATTACTTCAATCGATGGGAATCGTAGGCTCCGGATGGATAGGAACTGCCGTTATCTTACTAGGAGTGGCCATCATCAGTCGGAAAGTAAAAAACATTCTCGGTGTCCTCATTATGGGAGTAATGATCGGCTATGTAGCAGGTGCCATTATTCAGATTCTGCAATATCTGAGTTCCGCCGAACAACTCAAAATGTTCACATTGTGGTCGATGGGGTCACTCAGCCATATCACAACGACTCAGTTAGGAATCATGATCCCTATCGTATGTATCGGTCTGCTGATTTCCATCTCCTGCATCAAATCACTGAACTTATTATTGCTCGGAGAGAATTATGCACGTACGATGGGAATGAATATCAAACGTTCGCGTACCCTTATCTTTGTATCCACCGCACTACTGACAGGAACCGTTACCGCTTTTTGCGGACCGGTAGGTTTCATCGGTCTGGCAGTGCCACACATCACCCGATTGATATTCAATAATGCCGATAATCGGATACTCATTCCCGGCACAATGTTAACAGGATTAATCGGTATGTTGCTTTGCGATATTATTGCTAAAAAATTTCTATTACCGGTCAATTGTATCACCGCTTTATTGGGAGTTCCGGTTATTTTATGGGTAATCGCTAAAAATCTGCGTATAATCAAATGATTCAACTCAAAGAATTGACATTAGGATACGGGCAACGAATCCTGTTGGATAAAGTTTCTGCCCGGATAACAGGGGGGCAACTCGTTGCGCTGTTAGGACGTAACGGAACAGGAAAAAGTACCCTGCTCCGTGCAATGATGGGGCTGGAAAAGCCGCAAACCGGAGAAATCATACTACAAGGAAAGAATATCGCTTCACTGAAACCGGAAAAGCTGGCCCGGAATATCAGCTTTGTAACGACTGATAAAGTACGCATCGCCAATCTGCGTTGCGAAGATGTCGTTGCATTGGGACGCGCTCCCTACACCAACTGGATCGGGCAATTGCAACCGGCAGACCAGGAGCGCGTAGACAAAGCCATGCAACTGGTAGGCATGTCCGGATATGCCGATAAAACAATGGATAAGATGTCCGATGGTGAATGCCAGCGCATCATGATCGCACGTGCGTTGGCACAGGACACCCCTGTCATCCTCCTCGATGAACCGACTGCTTTTTTGGATCTGCCCAACCGCTACGAACTTTGCCTGTTGCTTAAAAAGTTGGCACAAGAAGAGGGAAAATGTATTCTCTTCTCCACGCACGACCTCGACATTGCTCTGTCTCTCTGCGACTTTATCATGCTGATAGATAATCCGCAACTATATAGCCTGCCTACCCCGGAAATGGTGACCAGCGGGCATATAGAAAGGCTTTTCCGAAACGAATCCGTCACATTCGATGCACGGGAAATGAGAGTCCGAATCAAATAAGTACAAGTAATCATACGGTAAATCATACTGAGACGAAGCTCACTTTCAGACCTCTTGGATATTTTCACTCCCGTTTATGGACAATTTTATCCATCTTTTCTCACAAAGATGCATTATCTTTGACACTCAGAACATAATTAATAAAAAGATACCATGAAAAGACTAATCATCGCAACCCTTTTATTAGGAAGTATCTCGCCGCTACCGCTACCGGCACAAAAATCAATGAAAATACCGGCCGTATACAAACCGGTGAAAACCGAAATGTATAAAAAAGGCTGGATCGATTTTAATAAAAACGGAATAAAAGACATATACGAAGATCCGACTGCCCCGATAGATGCACGCATCGAGGACCTGCTCAGTCAGATGAATCTGAACGAAAAGACCTGCCAGATGGTGACTCTTTACGGATATAAGCGGGTATTGAAAGACGATCTGCCTACTCCCGAATGGAAGCAGATGTTGTGGAAAGACGGCATGGGTGCCATCGACGAACATCTGAATGGTTTTCAACAATGGGGGTTGCCGCCATCGGACAATGAATATGTATGGCCTGCTTCCCGTCACGCCTGGGCACTGAATGAAGTACAACGCTTTTTTGTAGAAGAAACCCGTCTGGGAATACCGGTGGATTTCACCAACGAAGGTATCCGGGGAGTGGAAAGCTACAAAGCAACCAATTTCCCGACACAACTCGGTTTGGGACATACCTGGAACCGTAAGTTGATTCATCAGATAGGACTCATCACCGGCCGTGAAGCCCGCATGTTGGGATACACCAACGTATATGCTCCCATCTTGGATGTAGGGCGTGACCAGCGTTGGGGACGTTATGAAGAAGTATATGGCGAATCACCTTATCTTGTTGCCGAATTAGGCATCGAAATGGTTCGGGGCATGCAACACAACCATCAAGTTGCCGCTACGGGAAAACATTTCATCGCTTACAGCAACAACAAGGGTGCCCGTGAAGGGATGGCGCGTGTAGATCCGCAAATGTCACCCCGCGAAGTAGAAATGATTCATGTATATCCCTTCAAACGGGTGATACAGGAAGCAGGATTGTTAGGAGTGATGAGTTCGTACAACGACTATGACGGGTTCCCGATACAAAGCAGTTATTATTGGCTGACAACACGCCTGCGCGGTCAAATGGGCTTTCGCGGATATGTAGTTTCCGACAGTGATGCCGTAGAATATCTCTACACCAAACACGGCACAGCCAAAGATATGAAAGAAGCCGTGCGTCAAAGTGTGGAAGCCGGACTGAATGTACGCTGTACTTTCCGCTCACCGGACTCTTATGTACTGCCACTACGCGAACTTGTACAGGAAGGCGGATTAAGCGAAGAAGTCATCAACGACCGTGTACGCGACATCCTGCGTGTGAAGTTCCTTGTCGGATTGTTCGACGCTCCTTATCAGACGGACTTGAAAGGAGCAGATGACGAAGTAGAAAAAGAAGAGAATGAAGCGGTAGCTTTACAGGCCTCCCGCGAATCGATTGTCTTGTTGAAAAATGAAAATAACACCCTTCCATTGGATATAACTTCTGTGAAGAAGATTGCAGTTTGCGGTCCGAATGCAGCAGAGAAAGCATATGCACTGACCCATTACGGCCCATTGGCAGTAGAGGTTACTACGGTAGTAGACGGACTTCGCGAAAAGCTGAACGGAAAAGCGGAAGTGCTCTATACCAAAGGTTGTGATCTGGTAGATGCCTACTGGCCGGAGTCGGAAATCATCGATTATCCACTAAGCAAGGATGAACAGTCGGAAATTGATAAAGCCGTGGCCCAAGCCCAAGAGGCAGATGTAGCCGTAGTAGTGCTGGGAGGAGGACAAAGAACTTGTGGAGAGAATAAATCGCGCAGCAGCCTCGACCTTCCGGGACGCCAGTTGGATCTGCTGAAAGCAGTACAAGCCACAGGAAAACCAGTGATATTGGTACTCATCAACGGCCGGCCGTTGTCTGTAAACTGGGCGGATAAATTTGTACCGGCCATTCTGGAAGCCTGGTATCCGGGATCTAAGGGAGGAACGGCGATTGCCGATGTACTGTTCGGTGATTACAATCCGGGAGGTAAACTCACGGTGACTTTCCCAAAGAGTGTAGGACAAATACCGTTTAATTTCCCTCATAAACCTTCTTCACAAATCGACGGTGGAAAAAATCCGGGAACCAAAGGAGATATGTCACGCGTCAACGGTGCTCTTTACCCTTTCGGATACGGTTTAAGCTATACCACATTCGAATATTCGGATATAAACATCTCTCCCAAAGTAATTACTCCCAATCAAAAGGTACAGGTACGCTGCAAAGTTACCAATACAGGCAAACGTGCAGGAGATGAAGTGGTTCAGCTTTATGTACGCGATCTTCTCAGCAGTGTCACAACATACGAAAAGAATCTCGAAGGCTTCGAACGCATTCATCTACAACCGGGTGAAACAAAAAAGGTATCCTTTACCCTCGACCGGAAAGCACTGGAACTTCTGAATGCGAAAAATGACTGGGTAGTAGAACCCGGAGATTTCAGTATCATGTTGGGAGCCTCCTCAGAAGATATCCGGCTAACCGGTACATTGACCGTAAAAGAGCACGGAAGCATCGACATAGAAAAAGCAAAAACAGACAATCCCGTCAGTGCCAGCACCAATATGGAGATGACCGGCAATACGCTTGATCATAATTTATCCACCTCTTGGGAGGGAAATAAGGGAGATTATATTACCTTTGCCTTAGAGAACGGAGCCAAAGTGGACGGACTTTCCATCGCTTTCAGCCGTGAAAACGGACTCCCGGCAGAATTCGAAATTCAACTTTCGGGTGGTGGAGGACAGTTCCTCACTGTGTATTCCGGAACAGTCAATGAATACAACAAACTGCTCCCGTTCCGCTTTAAAGGAACCACCGCCAGCGACCTGCGTATCGTATTGGGCAGTGACCGGGTAGGTATCTCCGAAGTGAAACTGGAACAATTGAAAAAGAAATAATTATGTTCAGTAAATTGATTATGGGAGTGTGTGCCGTCAGTATGCTGTCATCAGCCTGCACCACCCGGAATGCTTCACAGCAACGGGCAGAAAATGAATTGACTATGCTTGTGGGGACTTATACTTCGGGCAATAGCAAGGGAATCTATACTTTCCGTTTCAACCAGGAGACAGGGAGTGTGTCTCCACTCAGTGAAATAGAAGTGTCCAATCCGTCTTATCTTACCTTATCGGCAGATAACCGTTTCGTTTATGCTGTCAGCGAACAGAACGACAGTACGGCAGCCGTCCATGCTTTTTCCTTCAACAAGAAGAACGGGACGCTCCAACTGCTGAACAGTCAAAAAACAAGAAGCGAGGATCCCTGTTATGTATCTACGGATGGCCGAAAAGTACTGACCGCCAATTATAGTGGCGGTACCATGTCCGTTTTTCCTATCCGGTATGACGGTTCTCTCGATCCTTCTGACACGTTGTTCCAAGGATCGGCCTCGGGACCGGATACCGACCGGCAAGGCACACCGCATATTCATTGCGCCATCTTCTCACCGGATAGTAACTACATTTTCGCTACAGATTTCAGTGCAGACCGTATCCTACGATATGCAGTACACTCCAAAGAGGAACTTCCACGCCCCCTATCCGAAGCTGTCGACATACAGCCCGGTTCGGGCCCCAGACATCTGATATTCAGCAAAAACGGGAAATACGCCTATCTAATCAATGAACTATCGGGCAAGGTAATTGCTTTTGCATATGCCGACGGAAGATTGAATGAAATCCAAACCATCACAGCCGATACCATTCAAGCCCGGGGCAGTGCAGACATTCATCTGAGCCCAGATGGTAAATATCTATATGCTAGCAACCGACTGAAAGAAGACGGTATCGCCATCTTTGAAGTCAATCCGGAAAAAGGGACATTAGCAAAAGTAGGTTATCAGCTAACGGGAAGTCATCCACGCAATTTTAATATCACTCCGAATGGGAAATACCTGTTGGTAGCTTGTCGGGACAGTAATGCCATACAGATATTCGAACGGGACATCGTAA
>UMDR01063348.1_pt1 | contig 11107 bp, 8 predicted proteins | sample 1964541 | NCBI WGS metagenome assembly UMDR01 (sample SAMEA4835999, study PRJEB28245) | human gut metagenome | biome: gut microbiome; material: fecal sample | place: Denmark | collected 2008 | reverse complement strand
TCCGGCGCGCTGGCGGATGCGCTCTCCCGCACGGGCAGCTTCGGCGCGGATGAGAACCGCGACGGTGCCATCACCCTGACCGAGCTTCGCCGCCGTCTGCTGCAAAGCCACGGCGCATCCACCGTCCGCACCTATCCGGAGGACAGCGATTTTGCCCTCTTCTCCTACGACCTGTCTGCCGTGAGCAGCCGCCGACGCGAGACAAGCATCGAGGGCATCACCTTCAGCGGCGATACGCTCTCCGCTGATGCGCCCGTAATTGATTTTTCCTTCAACGTTGTCCGCACGGCGCAAGTTGCCTATCAGCTGGTCTATCGCCGTCAGGGCATCTGGGATTTCGACCAATCCACGCTGATTTACGACAACAACGGCGATTTCGGCAGCTACGCCATTGCCGGACGAACCCTATCCCCCGGCTTGAAGGAGCGCTCCATCACCCTGAACACTGCCGATGCGCAGTCCTCCGGCTATGTTCTCTTGCAGATTCTGGTGATTGAAAAGGGTCTGCCGAGCGTCGTCTGGTCGAAAGTCCTCTGCGTTCCGCCAACGACGGGCGACCCGGAACTGCGTGTGCATGTGCAGGACACATTCTGCTCCGAAAGCGGCGAGGAACTGACCTTTGTGGTGTATCACGGCGTTCCATGCGAACTAACGGTGACGATTGAGGATGAAGCCGGCCAGACGGTGCGGCGATTGTCGTCACGGCAGGCATCACGCCCGGAGCAGCTGAGTGCACCGGGGTCGACGTTCTGCTGGAATGGGACGGATTCGCAGGGAAAGCTGGTGAATGCGGGTCTGTATCGAGTGCGCGTGAAGGCGTATGTTGGGACAGAACGGTATGAGGTGGAGAGCGGATGGATTTCACTCACGGAAATGGTTGGATAAAAAAGGGGTAAACACGTGGGCAAAGCATGGAGAAGAAGCCAACTCAATCGCGCGAAAGGGTCAAGAATCCGGATGATGATATAATGGAAGCAAACAGGGCGGAAAGCCCGAAGCAATGAAGGAAGAGAAACGGATGAAACGGCTGCTGGGACTGCTGCTGGCGATGATGGTGATGATGGGGGGAATTTCGTGTGCGGTTGCGGAGAACACGAACCCGATTGTGTCAGATTGGCTGACCGAACTGAAAAGCAAACGGCTGATTCAGATTGTGGAGGACGAAATCGGCGAGGGCTGGACGCTCTATCAGCCGAACGGACGGGAGGAAGAGGAAAACTTCTCATCCGCAGCAAATTTGAAGGAAATGCGATTTCTCCCGGTGGTTGCGCAGAAGGGTAATCAGTTGCGGCTGCTGATTTTGAGGCGGCAGGGCGACCTGTGGAAAGTAAGCGAGCAGAACGACCGCGCTTTGATGCGGGACGGCTGGACGTTGCAAAACTTTTCTGCTATAGGCTACAGAAATTCTGACAGTGCAGATGTTTATTTTTACTTTTCGGATGAAAATCAGCAAAGCTGGGAGCTGGTAATGGAATTGGGAGATGCAAATGTGTCATACTTTAGCCTGATTTATAATGCAGAAGGTTATGGAATAACAGAAATTATTATGAGCTATGATTGCGGAATGAAATTCCAAGTGGATGCGCCGGGCTATTTGCAGCTCAGCTATGAGGTAGACCCTGTTGAAGAATATTCTTGCCGTGTAGAAGATTTTGATTTGGCAACTTGTCCGCTGTCAATGCAGGAACTCCTTGTTCCAGCGGTCGTTTCCTGTGGTGCGGCAGGGGCGGAACTGTATATCGCATTACAGCAGAACATCCAGCCGATTTTTGTGCTGGCTGATGGTGAAGCGATTGAAGCGATTCCACAGAGATGGCAACGGGACTGGGTAATTGTCTGCTATCGTGGAAATTATCTGTTTATGAAGACGGAAAACTGTAAAATGGAAGAATGAATATAGCAGAGGGTATAGAAGGCGGCTACAGGCACAAGACCTGTAGCCGCCTTTGCGTTGTTATGTTTCATTTTGCAATGCGCTGGCGGGATAGGCGACCAGCCAGTCGGGAATGGAAATATCCAAGAAGGTGGCATTCGTCTTTGCAGCTTCGGTAAGAACATCGTTTAGGAAGGTGTCGAGATTGAAACAGGTGATGTCAGTGCTTTCGCGGTAAAATACCCTTTGACTGATGCCATCGTTATAGCTGGTAGCCACATCAACATAGGCGCTGCGCAGGGGAATCTCGATGTATACCCAATATCCTTTTGCATCGAAAAATTCCAGCGCTGTGACATACCAGCGCAGACCCGCCTTGTCGTCCCATTCCCGCTGAAACGTCAGGACGGCATGCGGCATTCCGTTTCGCTTGTCTTCTTCAGAGCTATAGTAGAGCTGAACTTCCGCATATCTTTCTCCGTAAAGGTGTGGTGTAATGCTGATATTCAGCAGCACAGAACTGGAGCGCGTTGTAATTTGCCAATGACCGTTGACCTTTCCCAGCATCAGCAGCTCCGGATTGCCATCCGGCGGAGCAACAATCACTGCGCATTCCGCCTGATTGTTTTCATCACAGCCTTCAAGGGTAGTAATCAGGGGAAGCAGTTCCTCCTTCGTCGAAGCATAGGACGAAATGACCTCGTCCGCCAGCAAGGCTTCATAGATTTCATCAGGAACGGTTATGAACTGTGCCAGCGCATGGATGGGCAAGAGGCAAAGAAGCACCAGCAGGAGAAACGCACGTTTCATAGAAATTCCCTCCTATTTTTTATGTATATTATAGGCGGACAAAAAACGGAAGTCAAGATATTAGGTGGTGCCTTGCAAAAATTCCTTTGGATAGCGTAAAGCCTCTTTGGTTGCTTCACCGGCTTTGCCGTCAGCAGCAAGACCGAACCTTGCTTTCTGGTCTTTTTGGAATGCAGTAACAGCGGAAACCGTTTTTGTTCCATAAATGCCGTCCGCTGTTCCTGCATTGTATCCCAAGTAGTTCAAACGTACCTGCAGGTTTTTGATTTCGCTTTTGTAGCCGGTAATGCCTTTCTTCAAGACCACCTTTCCAAAATCAGCTTGTGCAGTAGCTTTGTCGGTGTCATCTTTCCAATCAGAATCGAAATATGTGTATGCGAAACCTATGATGTGAATATAGATGCTTGTTAAGTCATTACAATCACGGAATTCATCTTTTTGGTTTTTTGTATGACCACAGACAATCATTTCATTTTTCTCAGAGTAATCTTTTGATAAAATTACGATGTGAGAAGGATTTCGATTAATATCGCCGGGCTTGTTATTCTTATTGTATGCACAGGTAAAGACAATATCTCCTTTTTCCAACTTCTCTGGAGTTTCATAGACATCGAATAAAATGCGAGGATTTCCGAATGACTTTTTCAAATAATTTCGGAAACTGTCAACACCGCTCCATGAACTGCTGTGTTTCTTCTTGTTACAATACCAAAGATAACCGTACTCTTTTTGAGGCATTCCGCCAGCGTGAATGCACTGAGAGACAAAATTCATGCAATCGCCACTGTTGGGAGTGCCGCTATCGAAGTTGGGATAATCCTTGTTATACACTAATGCATATGTCCGCGCGTATTCCACTGCGGCTTCGCGATCATAAAGAACGATGTTATCATCCATAATCATCATGCATTCTCCTTTCATAATAAAACAAACAGGCAAAATAAAATGGGCAAAGCAGGGCGGTCCCGTCTCCCTCACAACCACATTCATCACATCCATCCCTCCTTTCTTTTTTTGAAAAGGAACACATCCGTTCTCAAAACGTTCGTTCTTGCGACCGAATGTTCCCTTTCGACGTGAAGCATATCACCATCCGGTTATTTTGTCAAGCGAATTTTCGGCCAATTAGGTATATTCGTCATTTCCGACAATTTTGCCGGACTTCTTTTGTCCAAAACAGTAAACATATGTTCGCATATGCGCAAGAACGAGATGCTCAAGGAAACCAGCAGTCCAGCACGGGCGTTTTTTCCGCCGGAAGGGGCTTGCTAACAGCGAGATCATAACATATAATAAGAAGGAAGCAAACGATAAAGGAGGAATTTCCCCGTGATCCGCATTGAGCTGGACGTGATGCTTGCTCGCCGCAAAATGACCCTGACAGAACTGTCGAGACGACTCGACATTGCGTTGCCGAACCTCTCCATCCTCAAAAACGGTCACGCGAAGGCAATTCGCATGGCGCTGCTCGATGCGCTCTGCCGCGAACTGGACTGTCAGCCGGGCGAACTGCTGGTGTGGGAACCGGACGACGCGGCGGAAAAGGAATAATCATCCATAGAAAAAAGGGGCTGGTCTCATCCGCTTATGCGGAAAAGACCAGCCCTGTTTTTGTCGTTCGGGTATGCTGCTATCCGGTGCCGCAAAAAAGGCGTCAACAAATACACCTCCGCGAGGGTCGCGGAGAAAACCAGCGGTCAGGACTGCTTGGGCGTATGACCAGCAAGGTAGAAGCGCACAAGCTCTTCCAGAATTTCGTCGCGTTCCAGTCGGCAAATCATGCTGCGGGCAGAATTGTAGCTGGTGATATACGTCGGATCGCCGGAAATAATATAGCCGACGAGCTGAGTAATCGGGTCATAGCCCTTGGCCTGCAGGGCATTGTAGACATACAGCAGGATGTCCTGCGCTTCATTGCCGGATTCCTGAATGGGGTGCAGCTTGGTGGTTTCAAATTGACTCACAGCGAAGCCTCCTTCCTGCGGCGGCGTATCATCGGGCGGACGATGTGCCATCGCATTTCATCATCTATTATACACAACAAAGCGCGGAAAGAAAAGTCCTTTTTCTGTGTTTTTGATGAGAATCAGATGAAGATTTTCTGCGGTGGCTTTTCTTTCCTCCCCGGCTATGGTATAATGAAGGCAGAATATTCCCTTGGAGGGAGGATGCGTATGCAGATTCTGGATATTATCACCAAGAAGAAACTCGGTCAGCCGCTGACACGCGAGGAAATCACCTTTTTCGCGCGCGGGGCGGCGGACAAGACCATTCCGGATTATCAGCTGGCGGCGCTGCTGATGGCGATTCGCTTGAATGGCATGACCGCGCAGGAAACCACTGACCTGACGCTTGCCATGCGTGACAGCGGCGACGTGTGCGACCTGTCTGCGATTCCGGGCAAGAAGATTGACAAGCATTCCACCGGCGGCGTGGGCGATACGACGACGCTGATTCTGGCGCCGCTGGTGGCGGCGTGCGGCGTGCCGGTGGCGAAGATGAGCGGGCGCGGGCTGGGGCACACCGGCGGTACGCTGGATAAGCTCGAATCCATTCCCGGTCTGTCCGTGGAGGAGACAGAAGAGCGGTTCATCCGGCAGGTGCAGGAAATCGGGCTTGCGGTCATCGGGCAGACGGCGGCGCTCGCCCCGGCGGATAAGACGCTCTATGCTCTGCGCGATGTAACATCCACCGTTGATTCGCTGCCGCTGATTGCCGCGTCCATCATGAGCAAGAAACTCGCGTCGGGCGCGGATGGCATTGTGCTGGATGTCAAGACAGGTTCGGGTGCGCTGATGGAGACGCTGCCGGACGCGCTGGCGCTGGCGCAGACGATGGTAGACATCGGCAAGCTGGCAGGCAAGCCGGTTGTGGCGGTCATCACGAGCATGGCGCAGCCGCTGGGAACGCACATCGGCAACGCGCTGGAAGTTAAGGACGCCATCGATGTGCTGGCAGGGCGGACGCAGGGCGATTTGCTGGAGATTTCGCTGCTGCTGGGCAGCCACATGCTGGTGCTGGCGGAGAAGGCGAAAACCTTGCCGGAAGCGCGGACGATGCTGGAAAACGCGCTGTCATCCGGCGCGGGGCTGCGCAAGCTGGCGGAGATGATAGCCGCGCAGGGCGGCGATTCGCGCGTGGTGGAGGATTTGTCGCTTTTGCCGCAGGCGGCGGTCAAGCGTGTGATGCGGGCGGAGACGGCAGGTTATCTAAGCGCGATGGACACGACGGCGCTGGGCATGGCGGCGCAGCGGATGGGTGCTGGTCGCGCGAAGAAGTCGGATATGCTGGATTACTCGGTCGGGTATGTGCTGCATGTGCGGCTGGGGGATGAAGTGACGGAGGACACGCCGCTGGCGACGCTGTATGCGAGGAATGAAGCGGAGGCGGAGGAAGCGGAGAAAGCGATTCGTCAGGCGCTGACAATTGCGAAGGAGAAGCCCTCTGTGCCGCCCCTGTGGGATGCCGTTGTCACGGCGGAGGAAATCACTTATAATAGGTAAGAAAAGAGGATAAACACGCGGAAGGGGCATGAAAGCGAAGTCCACTCAATCGCGCGGAGGGGTCAAGGGGAAAATTTCCCCTTGCGGAGTCCAGAGGCAGCGCCTCTGGTAGGGTTTGGGGCAACGCCCCAATTGTTCCTCGTCAAACCTACTCAAAGGAAGAAGACAAGCAAAGTCGCGGCAGCGAAGCGTCCCGCGCCCAAACTTCGCGCGTCCTCAGACGCGCCCCCAAGCTGCTCTATCCACCATCTATGCTGTGTCGCGCCAGATGGGCGCGACCACGATGCTGGGCTTGCGACCATAGCTGCTTTTCCCACAAGCAGGGGATTTCGCGCCCGTGACCGCAGCCCCGCGCACTTTGGGGCGCGAAAAGTGTATTATTGATGCAGTCGCTTGCGGTTTTGCGACGGAAAGAACGACAGTTGGATGTATTTAATGCTTTTTTGCACCCGGTGAGACTTGCAAAGCAAGGAAATATGATGTAAAATAGCAAATGTAAGGTTGACAAAACGCACAATCGGGTGCGGAAACCGACGAAGTGGAGGAAGAACAATGAATCTTCAGGGGCTGAACAAACAGCAAGTGGAGGAAAGCCGTCAAAAGCACGGCGCGAATACTCTCACGCAAATTCCCCCGGAACCGCTGTGGAAGAAAATTCTTGAGGGCTTCAAAGACCCGATGATTATGATTCTGCTCGTGGCGCTGGTCATCCAAGTGGTGCTGTGCTTCATGGGCGAGGCGCACTGGTATGAGCCGGTTGGCATTCTGATTGCTATCATGATTGCCAACGGCGTGTCTGCCATCAGCGAAAATCAGCAGGAAGGCAAAGCATCCGCATTGAAGGCGGAGGAAGAAGCCAAGGAAGTTGCGAAGGTGCTGCGTGACGGCAAGCTGATGGAAATCCACGTCAGTGAAGTCGTGGTGGGCGATTTGGTGTATTTGCAGGCGGGCGACAAAATCTCCGCAGACGGCGAGATTGTCGAGGGGCTTGTGAAGGTTGACCAGGCGACGCTCAACGGCGAAACCAAGGAAGCAACCAAGACCGTCAACGAAAGCGGCGAAGCCTACAACACCAAGGATCTGCTGAACCGCTGCTATGTCTACCGCGGCACGGTGGTGTGCAGCGGCGAAGCGTACATGGAAGTCAAGGTCGTCGGCGATAAGACGCTGTTTGGCGAATTGGCGCTGGAAGTGCAGGAGGATACGCGTGAAACGCCCCTGCAGGTCAAACTGGCCAAGCTCGCCAAGCAGATTTCGACCTTCGGCTATATCGGCGCGATTGCCATCGTCGTGGGCGTGTTTGCCCGGACGCTGCTGGGCGGCAATATCCCCAATACCTTTATGGAATGGGTGAACCTGTCCATTGAAGCCATTACCGTGGCCGTAACGATTATCGTCTGCGCTGTGCCGGAAGGGCTGCCGATGCTCACCAGCATCCTGCTGAGCTATCAGAGTATGCGCATGGCGAAGGACAACGTGCTGGTGCACAAAATCAACGGTTTGGAAACTGCCGGCTCGCTGTCGCTGCTTTTCTCCGACAAGACCGGCACGATTACCGAGGGCAAGCTGAGCGTCGTGGAAGTCGCGACGGGCAACGTGCGCAAGTTCTCCTCGATGAAGGAGCTTCCCCTGCCGCTCAAGGACGAAGTGACGATTGGCATCGGTCTGAACAACTCGTCCTCCTACTCCAACGGCAGCATCATCGGCGGCAACTCTACCGACCGCGCGCTGATGTCCTTCCTGGTTGACGCGGGTGTGGATGCAAACGTGGCGCGTGAGGATGTGCGCAACTTCAACGCCTTTGACTCCGCGAAGAAGTATTCGACCGTCACCATCAACCATAATGGCAAGGTTGTTACCTACATCAAGGGCGCGCCGGAACGCATTATTGCCCGCTGCCAGACGTATCTGGATGAAAACGGCGCGGTGAAGCCCCTGACCGAGCGCAATTTCCTCATGACGTACATGGACGAACAGGCGGGACGCTCGATGCGTCTGCTGGGCGTGGCGAAGTGCGACGGCGATACGGCGGACGGCGACAGCCTGACGCTGGTGTGCGTGCTGGCAATTCGCGACAACGTGCGCAAGGAAGCGGTTGACGCCATCCGCGAAGTGCAGGAGGCGGGCATTCAGGTCGTGATGGTTACGGGCGACCGCAAGGAAACCGCCGTCGCCATCGCGAAGGAAGCGGGTCTGCTCAAGCATAATACCGACGTCGCCCTGACGAGCGCGGAGCTGGCGGAACTGAGCGACGACGAACTGAAGAAGGTACTGCCGAATCTGCGCGTAGTGTCCCGTGCGCTGCCGACGGACAAGAGCCGTCTGGTGCGCTGTGCACAGGAACTGAATCTGGTTGTCGGCATGACCGGCGACGGCGTGAACGACTCGCCCGCGCTGAAGAAGGCGGACGTTGGCTTCGCGATGGGTTCGGGCACGGAAGTCGCGAAGGAAGCGGGCGATATTACCATCCTTGACGACAACTTCCTGTCCATTGAAAAGGCAATCCTGTACGGCCGCACGATGTTCAAGTCCATCCGCAAGTTCCTCATCTTCCAGCTGACGGTCAACGTCGCGGCGGTGCTGACTTGCTTCCTCGCGCCCCTGTTCGGTGAAAACGAAATCCTGACGGTCATCCAGCTGCTGGTCGTCAATCTGGCGATGGACACGCTGGCGGCAATCGCCTTCGGCAGCGAACCCGCGCTGATGGAATACATGAAGGAAAAGCCCATTGCGCGTGACGCGTCGATTGTGACGGGCAAGATGATGTCGCAAGTCGTTGTCAGCGGCCTGTACATCACGGCGATGTGCCTGTGCATCCGCTTTGTGCCGGCGCTGCAGCATCTGCTGGGCGCGTGGAACAGTGGCGTGCTGGACACGACGCTGCTGAACTCCGCGGTGTTCGCGACGTTCATGATGGCCATCAGCTTCAACGGCTTCAATGCCCGCACGGAGCACACGAACCCGTTTGAGCATCTGGGGCGGAACAAGAACTTCCTGCTGGTTATCGGCGCGCTGCTGGTGCTGCAGTTCCTGTTCGTTACCTTCGGCGGCGCGGTGCTGAGCGTTGAGCCGCTGAGCTGGACGGCATGGCTGGTCTGCCTGCTGATTGCGTTCCTGATTATCCCGATTGATATCATTCGCAAGGCGATTACTTCTAAGAAGAAGTGATACGAAACTACGAACGATAAAAATCAAGCTGCACATAAGACAACTGTGTAAATGCGCACCGCTCAAGGGCGTAACTCCCCGGCAGGGGCAGCGTCTCTGCTGGGGGTTGGGGCAAAGCCATGGATTCGTACTTCTGCATCATTATTAAGGAGGGAATAGCATGTCTGTGAATCTGCAAAAGGGACAGAAAATTTCGCTCGTGAAGCCGGGTGAACCGGGGCTCAAGCGAATCATGGTCGGTCTGGGCTGGGACGAGGTCGAGCAGAAGCGCGGCTGGTTCGCGCCCAAGCCGCAGGACATTGACTGCGACGCATCGGTCATCCTGTGCGGCGCGGATGGGCGCATCATCAGCAATGACATCAAGACCTGCTGCGTCTATTTCGGCAATCTCGTGCATTCCAGCGGCGCAATCGTCCATCAGGGCGATAACCTGACCGGCGCGGGCGACGGCGACGATGAGCAGATTATGGTCGACTTGCCCAACATTCCCGCGAACATCGACAAGCTGGTATTCGTCGTCAACATCTACGATGCGAACGTCCGCCATCAGCATTTCGGCCTGATTCGCAATGCCTTCATCCGCTTGGTGGATTTGTCCACGCAGAAGGAAATCTGCCGCTTCAACCTCTCCGATGATTACAGCGGACGGACGGGTCTTGTTGTGGGCGAAATTTACCGTCACAACGGTGAATGGAAGTTCAATGCCATCGGGCAGGACGTGACCGAAGCAAGCCGACTGGCGGAACTGGTGCGGCTGTATCAGTAAGCAATACAAAATTACGATAGGAGGAATACTCGCATGGCTGTGAATCTTTCTAAGGGTCAGAAAATCTCTCTGGACAAGGGCATGACGCTGGCGCTGGTTGGCCTGGGCTGGGACACGAACCGCTACAGCGGCGGCGCGGAGTTCGACCTGGATGCTTCCGCGTTCCTGCTGGGCGCGAACGGCAAGGTTCGCAAGGATGAGGACTTCATCTTCTATGGCAACCTGAAGAGCGCGGACGGCAGCGTCACCCACACGGGCGACAACCGCACCGGCGAAGGTGAAGGCGACGACGAAGTGCTCTACATTGACTTCACGAAAGTCCCCGCGGACGTGGAGCGCATCGCCATCACCGTGACCATCTACGAGGCGCAGGAGCGCGGACAGAACTTCGGTCAGGTGTCGAACGCCTATGTGCGTCTGGCGCGCCGTTCCAGCGAGAACGATAGTGTCGGCACGGAAGAACTGCGCTACGACCTTGGCGAGGACTTCTCCGTGGAGACGGCGCTGGTGGTGTGCGAACTGTACCGCAGCGGCGCGACGTGGAAGTTCAACGCCGTCGGCGCGGGCTATCAGGGCGGCCTGTACGCGCTGTGCAAGGCGTACGGCGTGAACGTGTAATATACTATTTCCTGCATTCAACTGCGCCATCTGCTCGCGTCTTGGCACATTCTCATTTGGAAATAGTATAAAAATCAACACAGGAAGGGGCAAAGTGGAACGGGCGGCGTGTCTGTCTCCGCTTTGCCCTTTTTGATGGAGAAGGCGTTTCCGGCGGGTGAATCACCATTTGTGTGAATCATTCTTCGGGCGCAGCAGCACAGGAGGAGCAACATGGCCTATGCAGAGCGAATCCATCCGCCGCTCAGTCGAAATATGCTGACGGAGGAGTTGAACCGCATCCGCCCGGCGCTGTCGCGGGACAGTCTGCCGGACATGTGGGAGAGCGTGATGCCCGCGCTGGCCGATCGGCTGCTGAATGCGCCGGAG
>UMDR01009351.1_pt1 | contig 11128 bp, 9 predicted proteins | sample 1964541 | NCBI WGS metagenome assembly UMDR01 (sample SAMEA4835999, study PRJEB28245) | human gut metagenome | biome: gut microbiome; material: fecal sample | place: Denmark | collected 2008 | reverse complement strand
GCAGATATTCCTACAGATGACCGCCAGAACACCAGACATCGGCACACTGACGGAAAATCCCCTGCGGATCTGTCTTTCCGCCGGGATGGTGTGGCTTTCCATCTATGAGGCGGCGGACGGTCAGATGGAAGACGCCTGCTTCGGGGAAATGGTGCGTTACAGCATGGAAGCTCCATTGGTGAAAGCGTCATACAAAGGAAAAGCGAAGACTGCCTTTACCATAGAAGTGCAACAGAAGCGGGCGGGTATTGCTGCTAAGACGAATCCCCTTGCCGAAGGCAATCCTTTCCAATGGAACGCTGAGGTGATTCTGGGACGGGACGCGGACGAATATACCATTCTCTATCATCAGTGCGGTCTCTGTGCCCTGGGCCGTCAGGAGGGCCTGCTCCGTCTGGTGCCCTATATGTGCGTCCTTGACATAATGTCCATCGAATGGATGGGCGGCGTGCTGTATCGCACAAAGACCCTGGCAACAGGCGGAAATTGCTGCGATTTCTATATTTGCAGGAAAGGGTCAAAATGGGAGGAAAGCGCACATGAAAATGTCCGTTAAATATACCATGGCAAAGGGCGTTGTCAGGGCAATGAATATGCAGAAGCTTATGGCAATGCCTTATGAAAAATTGAAGAAACAATTTAAGACCGGGGAAAAGGGACCGCAGATTCCGCGGCTTTCAGATCCGGACTTTGAATTTACAACTACGCAAATGAAAGGAAGCAAAGTGCTTTTTATAAAGCATAAGGAAGCCACCAATCAGGTTTGCATTTATTTGACGGGTGGAGGAATGCTGAAATATCCGAAACCGCAACAGGCACGGGAAGTATTGAAGCTGGCCAAAATAAGCGGACGCGATATGATTCTGCCATATTATCCACTGTGTGATCGGCATGGCCTTCTTGATGTATACGATATGCTCTATGCATTATATCAGGAAACCATATCTGTTTATGATCCGGATCATATTTTGCTCCTTGGAGGCTCGTCCGGAGCCAACCTTGCTCTTGGGCTGGTTTCGTTTATCCATTCGAAAAATGAAGGTCTAAGGCTGCCTGGAATGGCTTATCTGTGTTCCCCTGGGACGCTGCTGCTTTCGGATAAAGAGAAAGAAATGGCTGAAATGCTTGAAAAACGCGATCTGATCATGAGCCGGAAAGCCACGGAAACCATACAGGAGGGGATGGAAGCTGGTCAGGATGTGCCAGTTTTTTTGAAGTATCTTCAACTCGGCAATTACAGAGGACTTAAGGAAGCATATTTGTGTTTTGACGGTGACGAAGTATTTGCGGCAGCGGCTGATTCTATTAAGAAACGGCTGGAAGAGTGCGGCTGCAACGTAACCTGCGAAATCGGAGAAGGCTTGTACCACTGCTATTCCCTCATGCCGTTTGTAAAAGAAGCAATGCCTGGGTATGAGCGCATGGTCGAATTTATTTCAGTGAACAGATATCTGCCGATTTCAACTTGTCAGACACCGTTGAAATGAGGGATAATGGCGCACAAACGATATAGGAAAGAAAATCCGCCTGCATGGTCAGGTGCAAAAAATATTACTATGGAGAAAATCAAAATGATTATGAATGAAAGCAGCAATCAGTTGAAAATCGGAATTACAGGAAAACAGGCGATTACCGTAACAGAAGAAATGACGGCACAGTCTCTGGGCAGTGGTGAGCTTCCCGTTCTGGCAACTCCTCAAATGATCGCCTTGATGGAGAATACGGCATACCGAAGTGTAAAATCGTATCTGGAGGATGGTCAGGGCACAGTAGGGACGCTGATGCAGGTAAAACATATGGCTGCGACCCCTGTAGGGATGGAGATTTCTATTGAAACAAAGCTGGTTGAAATCGACAGAAAGCGCCTCGTATTTGAAGTAAGGGCCTTTGATGCTGTGGACTGCATCGGGGAGGGCGTTCACGAGCGGTTCATTATCAGCAATGACCGCTTTCTGGAAAAGGCAAACCGGAAGCTTTCCAATCAGAAGGATTGAATTGGAATGAACAAAGAGCATGAGTTTGAAAGGAAGAATATGACCGCTGCGCTGATCTGCGGAATCCTGGGCTGTGTGTGCTTCGGTGCCGGAGACTGGATCATGATCTATGGTGACACAGCCTGTTCCGGCTCCGTCTATTGGCTGATGGAAGGCGTTGCCGAAATCCCTGCGTGGCGGAATACGATGGCTATGGGTCTGGCGTTCCCGGGCATCGTTTTGTATGGAATTGCTCTGTTTGCCATTGAGAAATTCCTGCGGCGGGAAAAGCATCGGAAGGTGTATCGCGGCCTTACAGCCTTTGGCCTGACGCCATGGCTGTGCCTGCACCTGTTTTACATCATGATTTTGTATGTGTTTGCCTGGTTGCGTGGAAATGGATGGGGGCAGGCTGCCCTCCCGGCGGCTGAGGCGCTGTACAGCCATCTTTCCTGGATCGTACCGCTCAGCGAAGCGATTATGCTGCCCCCTTTCCTTTACTGGTTTTGGACGGTCGCATCCGGCAAGAGCTATCTGCCAAAGAAAATGGCGATATCCAATCCGTTGATCCTTTATGCGGCACTCTGTCTGGTCAAATCTCTCCTGCCGGATGGAGCGTTCCGAATTAGTTTCACCAACGGCTTGATGAGCGAGAGTATGATTCTTTGGTTCCTGGGCCTTTTACTGTGGGAAACGAGAAAGAGACATGCGCAAAATAAATAACCAAATGGAGCAAAAACGACGGTTTCGATATAGTTTTCGTAATCATCTTATGCTATCATAAACATGACCCTGTGAAGGGTCTATATTTCAGGATGCGAGTTAGCTAATGCTAACCATCAAAAGGAACCGTGCAAACAAATTTTAGGACACAAGGAGGTGACGAAACAGGAATGGGATCAACAGAAAAATCGGTCTGGGATTTGATCGATCAGGGCATAGCCGGAAGCAATGTGGATCTGGTGCTCTCCGACGGGGACTGTAAAGTCATGAAACTGTCCGATGAAACCGGGGAAGGTATCATGACCATATACCGGATATTCGATGGCGTCTATCTGATGTTCAATGATTTCCACATGGAAAAATGCTATTCCAGATTTCAGAACTGCGTAAGTCTCCTGGCGGTGGATCATTGCCGGGAAGGCTGTATGGAAATGGATGTCGATGACAGGTTGTGTTGCTGCCTGAACCGCGGAGAGGTACGGATCGATACCAGAGTCCACCACAAAGGGCAGGTTCGCTTTCCTCTGCGCCATTACCACGGCGTCACCATCGGGTTTCAAACGGGCATTGCAGAAGCATCCATCCAGGAAATGATGTCGGCTTTTGATGTGGATATTCAAAAGCTTCTCAATAAGTTCTGCGGTGCAGGAAAAGCATGCGTGTTGTCGGCAGATCCCTCTATCGACAACCTGTTCATGCAGCTCTACCGGCTGCCAAAAAAGTCACAGATGGATTATTTCAAAATCAAAGCGATGGAGCTGTTGGTCTATCTGGAAGGCGTGGATTTTGAAGACGCAGGCACATCCAAGCCCTATTTCTATCGGACACAGGTGGAAAAGATCCATGCGGTTCACGACCTGATTACCTCTGACCTGCGAGCGAGCCATACGCAGGAGGAACTGGCGGCACAGTTTGATTTAGGCCTGACTGCCTTGAAGCAGTGCTTCAAAAGCATCTATGGAAAGCCGATTTACCAGTATATGAAGGAATACCGGATGAATCAGGCTGCGGAAATACTGCTGACAGAGCGGGAGAAACCCATCACAGAGGTAGCTGTCCAGTGCGGATATGACAATCCCGGAAAATTCGGACAGGTCTTTCGGGCGCAATTTGGTATGGCTCCTCTTGAATACAGAAAAAGCAATGGAAGAAGGGATATTCGATGAAAGCAAAAAAAGGAAAAAGTACCGCTGCCTGGATCATGGAATTTGCCGGTCAGAAAAAGAGCGGCTACATAGCCAGTGTCCTGCTGGCCATCGCAGGCGCGGCATTTCAGATCCTGCCTTATTTTGTTATGGCTCATGTGATCCAAAAGCTGCTGGGCGGCGACCGTAACTTTGCCGGATATGTGACGGACTGTCTGATCATGGCTGGCATGTGGTTGCTGCGGGTGGTGTTCCACTCCCTGTCCACTTCGGCCTCCCATGTGTCCACCTTTGCGGTGCTGGGTAATATCCGCAAGCGGGGGCTTCAGAAGCTGGAACGAATGCCTTTGGGTGATGTGCAGAGCCGGGGCTCCGGAGACCTGAAGAACATACTGGTGGAGCGCATCGACAGCATTGAGACCACGCTGGCCCATGTGATCCCGGAGGTCAGCGGCAATGTGTGCGTGGTGATCGCCACCATCGTCTATCTGCTGGTTCTTGACTGGCGCATGGCGCTGGTGTCCCTCATCACCCTGCCGGTGGGCCTGGTCTGCTTCATGCTGATGATGGTGGGCTATGAGGAAAACTATGGCCGCACCGTCCGGGCCACCAAAAATCTGAACGACACTGCGGTGGAGTATATTGGCGGCATCGAGGTCATCAAGGTGTTCGGCAAGGCCAAAAGCTCCTATGAAAAATTCGTTGCCGCGGCAAAGGAAGGAGCGGCCAGCTATGTGGACTGGATGCGCAAGTGCAATGTGTACTTCACCTTTGCCATGAACATCATGCCGGCTACGCTGGTGACGGTGCTTCCCATCGGCGGCCTGATGGTGCGGGGCGGCAGTCTGTCCGTCTCGGATTTCGTAATAATCGTGATTCTGGCCATGGGCCTGATTACACCCATCATCGGCTGCATGACTTATAACGATGATCTGGCAAAACTCCGCACCGTGCTGGGTGAAGTGGTGGCCATCATTGACGCAAAGGAAATGCCCCGCCCGGAAAAGGACGAGGCTACACCGAAGGACAGCACCATCTATCTGTCCGATGTGCATTTCGGCTATGGGGAAAAAGAGGTGCTGCACGGCGTTGATCTCACCTTCCGGGAGGGCACAGTTAATGCGCTGGTAGGCCCCTCCGGCGGCGGAAAATCCACCATTGCCAAGCTGATTGCCTCCTGGTGGGATGTGGACAGCGGCAGCATCACCATCGGCGGCGCGGACATCCGCAAGCTCTCGGCAGAGCACTATCACCGTATGGTTGCCTATGTGTCTCAGGACAACTTCCTGTTTGATACCACCGTCCGGGAGAATATTCGCATGGGCGATCTGAACGCCACGGACGAGCAAGTGGAACAGGCTGCCAGGGACTGCGGTTGCTATGAGTTCATTATGAGTCTGGAACAGGGCTTTGATACGGTGGTCGGCAGCGGCGGTGGTCACCTCTCCGGTGGTGAGCGCCAGCGTATCAGTATCGCCCGGGCTATGCTGAAAAACGCCCCGGTGGTGATTTTGGATGAGGCTACGGCGTACACGGACCCGGAAAATGAAGCCATCATCCAGCAGTCGGTGGCCAGACTGGTAAAGGGAAAGACCCTGATTGTCATTGCCCATCGTCTGTCCACTATTACAGATGCGGATCAGATTGTGGTAGTAAACGGCGGCAACATCGAAGCAACAGGAACCCACGAGCAGTTGCTCGCCGGGTGCAGTCTGTACAGCAAACTTTGGAACGCCCATATTTCGTCCAGGGACAGTCTGTCAGGAGGTGAAATCCATGCTTAAAATTTTAAAGAAATTCTTCGGCTTCTGTAGCCGTGAGAACCGGAAAAAGTTTTATATTTCAATCGTGCTGGGTGTGGTGGCGGCTCTGTTTCTGGCGCTGAAGATCCCCGCCACCGCGGTGCTCCTGCAGGCGATTCTGAATGGAGACATCACAAACGGCGCCATCCTCGGTTCTCTGGCAATCATGCTGGTATCCATCATCGGCTCTTCTTTGGTCAAATATAAGGCTACCATGCTTCAGACGGAAGCCGGTTACGGCACCGCGGCGAATAAGCGGATTGAGATTGCCGAGCATATGCGCTATCTGCCCATGGGTTATTTCAATGAAAACAGCCTGGGGTATATCACTTCCGTTACCACCAACACCATGGAAAACCTCTCCGATGTGGGAACCCGCGTGGTTATGATGGTCACTGAGGGCGTTTTTACCACCGCTGTCATTACATTGATGCTGCTGAGCTTTGATGTGCGGGTCGGACTGCTGGTCATTGTTGGGATTGTACTCTATTTTCTGGCCAACAGCCTGATGCAGCGTGCTTCCCGTTCCAAAACAGCAGAAAAGACCCGCAGCGATACGGCTGTGGTCGAAAAGGTGCTGGAATACATCAAGGGCATTGCGGAGGTCAAGTCCTACCATCTCTCCGGCAAATATAACCAGCGGGTAGAGACGGCCATTGATGAAAATGTGAAAGCCAACACCGGTATGGAAATTGCACTGATTCCCTATATGGCGCTGCAGAATCTGGTGGCCAAGCTCATCGGCGTGGGCGCAGCGGTTCTGTCTCTGTACCTGTATACCATCGGTTGCATGAGCCTGCTCTACTGCGTTATGATGGTGATCTGCTCCTTCATGGTCACGGAAGGACTGGAAAAGGCCGGCACCAACTCGGCGCTGATCCGCATTGTGGATACCTGCGTGGACAAAGCGGGCGCTATTCTGGAGCTGCCCGCCATGGATATTTCCGGCGAGGACATTATCCCGGTAAGCCATACCATTCAGGCAAAGGACATCTCCTTCTCCTACGATAAAAAGAAGATTATTGACGGTGTGTCCCTGACGGTTCCGGAAAAGGCCACCACCGCCATCGTTGGTCCCTCCGGCGGCGGCAAGACAACCCTTTGTCACCTGCTTTCCCGCTTCTGGGATGTAGATGCAGGTGCCGTCACCTTGGATGGCCGGAACATTCGGGAATACAGCATGGACAGTCTGATGAAGAATTTCAGTTTCGTGTTCCAGAATGTCTATCTCTTCAAAGACACCATTGCCAACAATATCCGCTTCGGTCAGCCGGAAGCGCCCATGGAAGCGGTCATTGAGGCAGCGAAAAAGGCCCGGTGCCATGACTTTATCATGGCGCTGCCACAGGGGTATGACACCGTCATCGGCGAAAGCGGCGGCACCCTGTCCGGCGGCGAGCGCCAGAGACTTTCCATCGCCCGGGCGATTATGAAGGATTCCCCTATCATCATTCTGGATGAGGCTACCGCAAATGTGGACCCGGAGAATGAAAAGGAGCTGATGGAGGCCGTTGACGAGCTGACCCGTGAGAAAACCATTATCATGATCGCCCACCGGCTGAAAACCGTCCAGGATGCTGACCAGATCCTTGTGGTGGATCAGGGTAAGATTGTGCAGAAAGGCACCCACGAAGAATTGATTCGGGAGGACGGCATTTACCGTCGCTTCATCAGCGGCCGGGAACAGGCGGTCGGCTGGAGAATATAAAGAAAGAGGTAAGAACGATGAAAGATAACCAGAAACTCAAAGGAAAAGACCTGATCAACATTGGCATTTACGCAGCCATCTACTGCGTCCTGATGACTTGTGTTGCTATGCTGGGATATATCCCCATCATGATGCCCCTGCTGACGGTAATCGGACCAATTATTCTCGGCGTTCCCATGATGCTGTTCTACACCAAGGTCAAAAAATTTGGAATGATCTCGATTATGGGGATCATTGTCGGAATCTATCTGTGCGTCACCGGTATGGGGTTCTGGCCGATCATCTTTGGTGTCGTGTTTGGCTTTTTGGCTGACCTGATCGCAAAAAGCGGCAGCTACGCCAGCGCGAAGAAAACCATTCTCAGCTATGGCACCTTCTGCGTTCTGCTGTTTGGCAACTATCTGCCGCTGTACATCGACCGGGTGGGCTATTTCTCCACTCGCCAGAGCTTTGGCGAGGAGTATATCAATACGTTGGGAAACATCATGCAGCCCTGGACGGCTCCTGTGTTGGTTGCAGCTGCCTTTTTGTGTGGGATGCTGGGCGCACTGCTGGGTAGGGCGCTGCTGAAAAAGCACTTTGTTAAGGCGGGCATCGTCTGATGGCCCGGGGGATCTTACAGGCCAGTGTACAGAACAGAGGTCTGCTGCTGGACCCCCGGACGAAGCTGGTCATGCTCTTCGACATTGCTCTGTTCGTGTTAGGGTCTGCCGGGGGTGAGAGTGTGGAACCTCTCGTCCCCATCCTCTGCGCCATGCCTGCAGTGCTGATGCTGAGCGCAAAACAGTGGAAAGGGGCAGCGGCTTATCTGCTGACCTATCTGCTGTCCTGGCTGACTTATACACAGTTTGTCCCATTGACCAGAGGCGCAGTTAATTTTATCCTTCTGGGATGCAGCGGGATGCTTTCCCGCTTTCTGCCGGGGATTGCCATGGGAAGCTATCTGGTTTCCACAACGACGGTCAGCGAGTTCACCGCTGCCATGCTTCGTCTGCATCTGAGTGAAAAGATCATCATACCGTTGTCCGTGATGTTTCGCTTCTTCCCCACGGTCATGGATGAGGCGGCCTCCATCAATTCCGCGATGCGGATGCGGGGCATTTACATGGGCGGGAAAAATGCCGGCAAAATGCTGGAATACCGCCTGGTGCCTTTGATGACCTGCTGTGTGAAGATCGGTGAGGAGCTGTCTGCCGCGGCGTTGACCCGTGGGCTTGGCGGCGAGGTGAAGCGAACCAATATCTGCAGGATCGGCTTTCATGTGCAGGACTATCTTCTGTTTGCGGTTTGTCTGATCCCTTATACGGTCTGGATCATGGGGAGTGTGTTATGATTGAAATCAAAAAAGTCAGCTTTCAGCATGAAAATGCGGAGGAACCATCCCTGAAAAATGTTTCTCTGACCATTGGCGATGGGGAATGCGTTCTTATCTGTGGCGAGTCTGGCTGCGGTAAAACCACTATTACCAGGCTGATCAACGGCCTGATCCCTCATTTCTATGAAGGGAAGATGGAAGGATGCGCTGTGGTAAATGGCTTGAATGTGACCGAGGCAGAGCTTTACGACACGGCAGGGATGGTCGGCAGCGTGTTCCAGAACCCCCGCAGTCAGTTTTTCTGTGTGGATACCACCAGTGAACTGGCTTTTGGCTGTGAGAACATGGGGATGCCGGAGCACGAGATCCTTTCCCGTGTGGATGAAGCTGCAAAAGAGTTGAAAATCGAAAAACTACTCGGACGAAACATTTTCGAACTGTCCGGAGGAGAAAAGCAGAAGATCGCCTGTGCCTCCGTTGCGGCATTACATCCCGATGTGATGGTGCTGGATGAGCCTACCTCCAATCTGGATCTGCAGGCCATTGAGGAATTGAAGCAGACGCTGCTTTTCTGGAAAGAGACCGGAAAAACCATCGTCATTGCGGAGCACCGCCTTGCCTGGCTGCGCGAATTGTGTGACCGGGTCATCTGTATGAAGGAGGGCCGGGTGGCTTTTGACATTCCAATGTCGGACTTTACTGCCTTTTCCACCGAAAAACTGCACGCCATGGGGCTGCGCGCCATGGAAAAGGATGAGATGCCGCAGGCGTACTGCGAAGGTGTGGATGGAGAAACGCTGGAACTTCAAAACTTCTGCTTTGCATATGAGGGTGTTCCCGCACTGAACATCCCAAAGCTTTCTCTCCCCAAGGGGCATATTATTGCGGTTACAGGAAAAAACGGCGCGGGAAAATCCACCTTTTCACGGTGTCTGTGCGGCCTGGAGAAGAAGTTCAAGGGGAGGATTCTGACAGACGGAGAAACCTGGAACCGGAAGCAGCTTCTCAAAAAAAGCTACATGGTCATGCAGGATGTAAACCATCAGCTGTTTTGTGAAACGGTAGCCGATGAAGTGCAGCTTGGCATGCCGGAGGAAAACCAGATGCAGGTCTCGTCCGTTCTGGAAATGCTGGGGCTTAAGGAGCTTACCGACCGCCACCCCATGAGCCTGTCCGGCGGACAGAAGCAGCGGGTGGCCATCGCCTCCGCAATCCTTGCTGGAAAGGAAATTCTGGTCTTTGATGAGCCCACCAGCGGTTTGGATTTTCGGCACATGGAGCAGACGGCAGCGCTGCTGGCCTCTCTGAAAGGCAGACAGACCGTTCTGATCGTGACGCATGATCCGGAGTTGATCCAGCGTTGCTGCGATCATGTGATCCGCATCGAGTGCGGCACAGTGATTTGATATGGCTTTTAATTCCATCAAATATAGAGGGGACGGGCACTCTGGAAATCTCGGAGTGCCCGCCCTTTCTTGGTAAGAATAATTGTAAACTCTATGAGAAGTGTGGAAAAGATGGTGTCAGATGGAGCAAAAATAGCTATGTGGGTGTAGCGGGAAATGACGGAATATGGTACTATAATTGCAAATGGTTAGCATAAGCTAACCGGAATAAAGAAGGGAGAGACCATGCAAAGCCAGAACCAATTTGAACCGGAATGGGTGGAAAAACACAAGACAACGACAGAATGGTTGTCGGATTGCGTGGAATTGCAGGAATTTTCATGGCAGGTAGAAAAAGGCCGCATATATCTTTGCCGTTTGTGGCCTGGGCTCGCGGTTTGGATGAACGAGGTCTATATGCACAGCCTTCCGTGTGAAATTTATACCGATTATCCCTTCCTTAAACTAAATTACTGCACAACGGGAAGATGTGAAACTCTTCTTGAGAACGGAAGGTATGTGTATCTGGAGAATGGCGATCTGAGTATTGACCGCAACGCGCCGAAAGAGAGCTTTCGGTATCCATCCGGGAAATACGAGGGGCTTGAGATTGTATTTCATATGGAACTGCTGAAAGAACAACCTGTTCCTTCCCTTACGGATTTTGGGATCGAAACAGGCTTGCAGAGATTCCTTGAAAAAATGGTCCAGGGCAGTTTCTTTGCGAGGGTATCTCCGGAATGGGATAAACTCGCTCAAGTGCTGATGCAACGGCTCAAAGCCGCAGATGGCCGAATAGAAGAATACCGTTTTCTGACCATACAGCTGCTATACAACTTGTTTGCCGGAAACACAGTTACAAGGAAACACAGTATTTATGTGACGAAGGGTCAGCGGTTGATTGCGGAGAAAGCCAGAGAAAGGCTCTGCAGGGATTTTCGAACCCGTCCCTCAATCGAAGAACTTGCAGCAGAATTTGGCGTCAGCCCGTCTTCCCTAAAAAAATATTTCGTGCAGGTCTATGGATGTTCCGTGTCCGAATATGTACGCGAAGCGAGAATGGAGTATGCTTGCCAG
>UMDR01006046.1_pt1 | contig 11198 bp, 7 predicted proteins | sample 1964541 | NCBI WGS metagenome assembly UMDR01 (sample SAMEA4835999, study PRJEB28245) | human gut metagenome | biome: gut microbiome; material: fecal sample | place: Denmark | collected 2008 | reverse complement strand
CACCAGTTGCCGTTTTCGCCAATGCTGGGGGTCAGACCGTCCGCACCGTTCATGCCGTCTGCACCATCCGTTGCGGCAGCCTTGACGCCGGTGTCGGTAGCGCCAATCCACCAGTTACCGTTTTCGCCGATGCTGGGGGTCAGACCATCCGCACCGTTCGTGCCGTCTGCACCATCCGTTCCGGCAGCTTTTACGCCTGTGTCGGTTTCACCGATCCACCAGTTGCCGTTTTCGCCAATGTAGGGCGTTTCACCGTCCTCGCCTTTTTCACCATCCTTACCGTCGGTGCCTGCCGCCTTAACTTTCGTATCCGTAAAGCCGATCCACCAGTTGCCGTTCTCACCGATATACGGAGTTTCGCCGTCCTTGCCCGGCTTTCCGTCGTCACCGGCCGCTTTTACGCCGGTGTCGGTTCCCCCGACCCACCAGTTGCCATTGCTACCGATGTAAGGCGCTTCGTCCGCGCGATAATGCGCCTCGTTGGACCAAACGCTCTCATAATCCTTGCTGTCTACCGTTGCTACGGTCGTCACTACATAGGTGTACTTGCCATTCAGGTCAAGGTTTTTGATCTCATATTCCGTTGCTTCGGCAGACAGCTTTTCGGATACTTTTGTATATGCACCGCTTTCGTCCTTGCTGTAAACATAGTAGCCAGTAATCTCCGGATGACCGTTTTTGCAGTCCGGCTTTGTCCAAGAAAGCTTCAGGTCAAAGATGCCTTCGCCGCGGGTTATTGTCTTGTCCAAATTGTCGATGGCTCGCGGCGGAGAGGAAAGATTGGTAACACTGTAGCCGATAAAGGGTGTCTTGTTGTTCGCTGCACCACTCAGGTGGCGCTGCCACTGCCCCAGCGCCCAATGGAATCGATAGGCGTCTACAACAGGCGCGGGAATTCCTTCCGCCACAAGGCTCTGCTTGTCCAGACTGGTGACGGTGCAGCTCGCTCCCACCGCAGTGCCTTTGGAGGTGGAATTTCCCTTGCCATCGCTATATTCAAGGCTTGTGGTGACACCGTGCGTTGCTACCTCCTCATTGCCCCATTTTATGGAGCTGTTGAAGAAAAACCCGTGGGACATTTCTACGCTTTTTGTGGTGGTGTTTTCCTTCGTCCATGCCACCTTATCCAGCGTTCCGTTATAGCCCAAAGCAAACTCCGATTTGCTGATGGCGGAAGCCTGAATATCCGGATTCAAAGCGTCCCAGCCATCATGGTTATAGCGGTAGGGGTCGCCCTCGTTGCCGTCCATCCAGTTGGTAGCGGGATCGATCTGCTCCAACAGGTAGCAGGTCGGTTTTTCTTTGTGGTCGGCCATGTACTTGTTATACTCTGTGGCAAACTTGTTGTAGGCATCCACCGAAAGCTGCTCATACACAGGTCCCTGCGGAATGGCAGTCTGCATGACAGTTTTATCGTTCCATGTGCCGTCCGCCTTCTGTATGTCATATTCGTAGACGAACACCGGTGTACGGCTGACAACAACACTGTTGTAGGCTTGTGCGGAAAAGCTCTGACTCCACTCCTCGTGCAGAGAACGCTCGAAGGACTTCGTCCAGTCCAGTGCATAACCTGTTTCAATGGATGCCTTTCCGCCGAGGAAGCTGAATTCGGTGCTGTAGCCTATACTGAAGGATACGCTGTCAGAGTCCCAGTCAGACAGCTCATAGCTTTCCGTCAGGACATACTCTGTTTCGTTATTGCCCGCATCCATTACCTCATCAAAATAGGGCGCCGCCTGCAAGACCGCCTTGACATCCGGGTCCGTGTAGGCGTAGGTTACACCCCGGTATTTGGCAAGGACACCGTCGTTGTTCTTGTCCACGGGGATAACCAGAAAGCTGACCGCATTCTGGGCATTGGTGTTCACATAGCTGTCCGTAGGAACAAGGCAGTCATATCCGCCGGCTGTTCCGTACTCCTTTATTTCGCCGTTTACCGTTTTATCATTATAGTTTATGCCCCGCATATAGCCCGTCAGCAGGTGGGACTGGTTGTTATTTGCGTGCTTGAGGGCAATTGTAAACACCACCTGTTCCCGCCCGGCAGTGTTTCCGTCAAAGTTGCCCACGGCAATGGACTGAATATCACAGTTGGAGATTCGGGTGGTGCTGCCTACACCGTCATCGGCACTCTTGAAGTAATTGCCGGTATATACCGCCACAGGCTTATTGTTGCTGGCATCATAGAGCGTGCCACTGAGGAACACCAGCTCCTTTGCGCCGCGCCCCTTGCCGTTGATCGCAACAGACTCCACAGCCAACTGTTGCCATACATCATCGGCATTATGGTAGCCGCCGTCTGTCCAGCCGTTGGACTCTATGGTTTGATTGGTAGTCTTAACAAAACCGTTTCCCGAATTGCTCAGTTTCCCAATATAGAGATACCCAGCCTTCATGTCGATGGTTTCGTTCACCTGCTGGTTGTTCTTTTTCCATGTTCCCAGTTGCCCCAGCATACCTGCGAGGAACAGATCCACATCACCATCGCCGTCAAAATCTCCGCAGGTCAAAGAGGCTCCCACAGGAAATTCATAGCGATCACGCCCGCCGCTTCGTCCCTTGCTGGTGTAGAACTCCTCGCTCTGTGCCGCGGATTTGGTCACGATGGAGCTGCCGGTATCCCCCTTTGTACCGTAGACGATCTTGACCACCGGACGGTAGTAGTCGATCTTGGCATCGTTATTGGGCAGCCGGTGACAGTAGGACAGCACCGCCAGATCGTCCACACAGTCGCCGTTGAAGTCCCCCACGGCCATGGAGACACCCAGCTTGCGCCGCTGGTTTCCCTCCGAGTCCTCCACATCATACCAGGGATGGTCGTTATAATAGCCCATCAACAGACTGTTACTCTTGCCGCGTTGGGAAAGGCTGTCACCGTCATAATCCCACTGCTGAATCTGGCAGCCTCCGGCATTGCAGGACTCCGGGGTATAGACCACGATGCTTTCCTTGCCATCACCGTTAAAGTCACCGGCCACGATATTGAGGAAGCTGCGGTTGGAGTAGGTCGGAACCTTAAAAGCGCTTTCATCAAACATATAGCTGAAGTTGCCAATCTCTACCAGCTGGCTGCAGTCTGAATCCGTTCCTTTTGTGGTATCAATGACCCACATATAGCCCTTTTTATCCTGCCCGGAAACACCTACAAAGGCAACATGATCCCGGCGACCACTGCCGGTAGGGTCAAAGGACACCGCCTGCATCAGCTTGTAGTTGGGGTTAGAAAAAGTACCGCTACTGCCTGATTTGTTCTTTGCGAAGGTCTTCAGCGCCGATTCTGATCCCATAGAAAAATAGGATGCCTGCCGAACATTATTGTCCCAGGCATTCAGATACATCAGCTCGTTCTGTTCTACCATCAGAAACGGCTCGCCAATGTCATAGCCGTAAGGGTTGGTGGTCGTCGTATAGCCGCTGGGCTGTACGTTTTCCAGATTCATCAGATTTGTACCCGAAAAATCCGGGTCTTGCGTCGTGTCCTCCGCAAAGATTGACAGCGGAAAGCAAGCCGCCATCAAAATCACCGACAGCAGTATGGCAAACCCTCGCTCGAATATAGATCTTTTGTCCATCTTGTGATCCTCCCGTTGCATTTTCATAGACCGCAATGGCAACTTACTATAATCTATTTTACTATATTATTCGTCTTTTTTCTGTGTCGTTTAGGGGCAAAATCGTGTCGTTTAGCAGGAAGCCGCGCTTCTCTGCTTGTGCGCGTTCTGTGTTTTTGCTACAATTAAGGCAACAAGGAGGTGGGACGGTGAACACCCAAAAAAGAAATCTCTGCGCTGCCGGAGTGCTGCTGACCGCAGCGGCAACAATGGTCGTGCTATTTTTGTTTCGTCTGTCGCAACCGGACAAAGCGCAACAATCCATCTTTCTGAATTGCACGGCATCAGATCGGGGTGGCTGGACATTTTACACCGAAGCCGGGCAAACCGAACCTGTGTTCGGTTTTGGTGGCTACATCGACGGCGTACCGGCGGAAGGCGCCGGTCCTGTTGTAGCGGAGCGCGTCATGGAGGAACCAGGCGAACGATGCTTTTTGCAGTTTAGCTGCGTCAATGCGGGTCTGCAGGTGTTTTTGGAGGATATACTTCTCTACACGGATTTTCCGCAGCAAGAAAACCGCGTCGATGTATTTTTGCAGAATGCAGATTTTGCCGGCATTAACTACAACGGGCTTTGCATCCCGCTGCCGCTAGACTGCGCGGGGAAAGCACTTCGCATTGTCACCTACGGGCCGTCCCTAAACGGGCTGCGCGTACCTGTGTTTCCCTCACAGGCAAGCCGTTTTTCCGATGCCGTGGTGCAGACCACCGGCGTTGTTTGGTGTATGACCGCCGTGACGGTAAGGCTTATGTTGGCGCTAAGCCTGCTTTTGGTGCTGGTGCTTGGTGCTCAGGCCGGACAGCCGCTGTGGAAGCTATTGCCCTTGAGTGGATACTTTTTATCGGCGGCAGTGTCAGGCGTTTGCAACACCTTTCTGGAAAGTGCTTCGGGGCTGAATGCCGACAGTGGTCTGCTGAACTGGGTCTGCCTGATCCACATGGACTTTCTGTACATTTACTTGGCAGCCGAACTTCGGGGCAAAAAACGTTGGGGCTTGGCTGCCACAGCCCTGCTGCATATTCTGCTTACTGCCTTGCGGAGTTTTGCGGCGGTGCCGCTTCTCACCGAAAAAGTCGGTGACTGGCTCTGTTTCTCTTTATTGGTCGTAGCGATTGTTCTGATGTTGTTCTCGCACGAAGAAATGCAGCGCAGAATCAGTTGGTGCCTGTGTGCGGTTGCGGCCTTTCTGTTTTTGATTTGGGGTGTCACCCGTTATGTCGGCGTAGAAGTACTCTATCCGTTCAGCAACCCGGTAACATCCATGCTGGGCGGATATCCGCACGCATTTTATGCGCTGCTGTGCAATGTTGCCGGTCTGCTGTGCGCTGTACAGGTAGTCGTTGAATTTGTGCGCAGTATGCTGCTTCGTCAACGGCAAATGCAGATGATGAGAATCAGCAGCCAGACAGCACAAGAGAAATACGAGCAGGCGCAGGCATCGGTTCGCCAGACGGCGGCGTTTCGCCATGAATGGAAAAACCACATTGCCGCCCTGCACCTGTTGGCACAGAGGCAGGATCGGACGGAGCTTCGGAACTATCTAGACCGATTGGACGGGGAGTTGGAACAGCTTTCGCCCCGGAATTTTACTGCCAACCCGACAGTCAACACGATTTTTCAGCGTTTCGCGGCACAGGCGAAGAAAAAGGATGTCACCTTCCGCGTAAGTGCGGTTCTGCCGGAAATGCTGCAAATCAGAGAGGATGACCTGTGCAGCCTTCTTTTCAATATGTTGGACAACGCTTTGGAGGCAGCCGCGCAGACAGAGCAGGGAGAAATTCTCTGCTCGATGCAGATTCGCCGGCAGTATCTTGCCATCCGCTGCGAAAACACCTACAGCGGAACCCTGCGCACCGATGAAAACGGAGAACTCTTGACGACCAAGGACGATGCTTCCGACCACGGCTTTGGCTTGATGAAAATGCGTGCTATTGCAAAAAAGTATGGCAGCGTACTGGACATCAGCTATGACGAAAACCGATTTACGGTTATGACAGCTCTGAAGCTCTTGCCGGAAAAGAAAAATCAGTAAACGATAAGGCGCGAAAATGCGGCATCTTCCAAACGGGAGATGCCGCATTTTTCACTGGTAAAATCAAATGTATTCAGTTTTGGTTGAGGTATCGGACAAATTGATTCTGAAAATGCTCCATATATCGCCGCCCAATGGCAAGGTCGCTGCCATCCGTCAGGTACAGAGTCCGACCGCCCTCTTCGCAAATGTGGGAAAGATTTACGAGAAAGCTGTTGTGGCAGCGGCAAAAAAGTGAACCGGGAAGAATTCCCTCCGTTTGGCTCAGCGACAGCGGCAAAAATTTCTCGCCATGTGTCATATGAAGAACCGTGCCGTGTTCCCGGCTCTCGGCATAGTAAATATCCTCTGTCGGTATAACAAGCGTCTTGCCGCCCGCATGAAAGGTCACTGTGGAAGGGCGGTGGTACAACCGCAGATCGGTTGTAATTGCCTGTTCCAGCTCAGCCGCCTGAACCGGCTTGAGCAGGTACTGGATAGGGCGGACGCTGTAGCCGTCCTTGAGAAATTCCGTAGAGCTTGTGATAAACAGGATGCTGGTTTTGTCGTCGCGCTGCCGCAGTTCCTGCGCCAGTTTCATGCCGCTTTTTCCGCCCATCAGAATATCCAGACAAAGCAGCGAAAATTCTTCTCCTGCCAAGAGCGCATTTTCCAGTTTTTCGGCAGATGAAAATGATGTGATTCTGTGTTCGACCTTCAGCTTGTCCAGAATAGATTCGCACTGTGCGCACAGGTTTGCACATAGAATTGCTTCGTCTTCACAGACTGCCACCCTATACAATGCGCTCACCATCCTTTTGCTTGTTAAAAGTATTGTAGCAAATATCCTGCTTTTTTGCAACAGACGCTGTAAATGCACGATTTATTCCGGCTGAAACAGGGCACAGCGGGTTAACTATATAACAGCTTCCTTCCTGTTGCTCCGCCGTGGCGTGACGCGGAACTGTCTTTGAACACGGAATGTCACGGCATCACAGTGCGGCATAACTCTTGTATGACTGTTTCTCTCGCCTTGATGATTGTTGTATGAATTTTCCCCTTCGTATCCTTGCTTTCGAGCGATTTCGACACGAATAAGAACTACAATTCATACTAGATTCACCAATTATAAACAAGGAGTGATCTTTTATGAAAAAGGAATTCGCAATGTCGTTATCGCAATCCTATCGGCAGGATCTTCTCGATGCCATACAGCTGGCTGAACAGGGGATGCTGTCGCCCTCGCAGCAGGCATACTGCTTTGAGGAAATCGAGGACACCAAGGGTACTGCGTTGTACCCTGCGGATGGGGACGAGCTGTTTCGCCAGTTGCGCACTGCGTTGGGCGAAAAAGCGCAAATTTCCGAGCGCCAGCGCGCGGAAACCGAGCTGCACAAGTTGGGGGTTGAGCTCTTATTCCATATCTATATAAACAGGTTCACCTTTGCTGAAATCACCCATAACACCGCAGCCCACAAATATGATGCCATTATCTACCTTGATGAGTGTGCCACCGACAAGAATAAGCGCGCCAACGCCGCAGCGATGCGCAAGGCGTTTGATGCGTGGCTGGAGGAAAGCGGTCATACGGTAGACCCCACCGCCTTAACCGAAGTGCCCGATCCGTGCGAGGGGCGCTTTGATACTTTAGCCGGGGCGATTGCGCATATCGAACATATTTTACGCTATCCCGACCTGCTGCTTATCTGAAACACCGCAAAAGATAAACTTTTTTCGTAATTCACTTTTTAATTGCTAATTTGTGTTATGTCACAGAAAAACTGATACATCAATCCTGAACGCTCTGCCGCGATTTATATTACAATATCTATATATCGTAGTATAAATTGGAAAGGGTGTATCTGCTTGCTACAGGTAGCCGAATATGAGAATTTTGTCCGTAAGCGCATCACACAGCTGCGCCAGCGGCAGCATATATCAGAGCATAAAATGAGTCTTGACCTTGGTAAAAGCGGCAGTTATATGCGCAACATTTCCACAGGCAAGGCTCTGCCCTCGATGCACGAATTCCTGCGCATCTGTGAATACTTCCATATCACGCCACAGGAATTTTTCGCCGGTGCCGGGGATGAAACCGACCGTATCAATATCTTTAACCGACTGCAAGACCTCGATGACGGTGACATACAGAAATTGCAGACATTCCTTGGTTGGATGGAAGAAAAGTAAATCCACTTTCTGCCCGACAAGTTTTGGCTTGCCGGGCTTTTTCTTTTTGTGGAACATATTTAGTTGAAAGGCGTATTGCATGGCAGATGTGCTTGACGCTCCGGTAGGCGGAGCCATGCCGTATTAAGGCAGGGAAAACTTCAAGCGCTACTGTGTCCTTTCAAAAGTCCCTTCGCCGCGTAGTTTTTCGTATATTATTCGTATGCCAGATGGTTTTTATAACCATCTGGCGTATTTTTTTGTTTCTGTTTTGTTTTGGCGGCAGAGGACCGCCGTTTTCTGCCCGCGCCCCTCCGAGTTTTGAGGTCTATTCAATGAAACTCAAAATTCAGGAGGTTTACGATGGCAAAGAAAAATATTGCCGATAAGTATTGGATTTACGGCGAGGATGCAGAATTAGCCGCGCGCCTTACAAGCTATTTGACAAGAGTGGTATACAATCAGCGAGCAAATTATATCCGCGCACTAATGAAGATTAAGGAACATGAGTGCTCGATTGAAGATTGTGATTCGGATATTGAATCTCAATCCATGCGCTCAGGTAATTCATTGGAGGAAAGTATTATACAAGGACACTTCGATGAAGATTTATATCAGTCCTTGATTCTTGAATTTGTGCGGGCTGTATCCGCATTCAAAATTTAACTAAAAAAGTGGCTGTCGCAATTCAGTGCGGCGGCCACTTCCTCTTTTAGGCTGATTCCATATCGTTATTATCTGTCCACAGTTCACACTGGGTCATAACTGTTTGCACGGCATCGTCCATCCCTTCCGGCGGGTAGCGGTGCCTTTTGAGCAAACACTTTATCATCATACTATATTTAGCTTTATTATAGCAAAATTTGATAGCTTTTGGGGGCTTATAGTAAAAATTATAAAAATTTTTTTGATTTTTTTGCACGATTTGGCTTTTAATTGCGATGATATATATAGAGGGACAAAAAAGACCCTCACCCCTTGAGGACCTTGAAAGCAAAATATCCGAATCACCGGCTACATACAACTGACCTTGCCGCAACCCAAGGAGCGTTTCGGCAGGTGCGTCCCGGTTCTGACGCGAGGATACCGCCGTAACGGCGGTGGAGCGCCCCCAGAGGCGGGAGAGGTGGCGTGGAACACATACCTCAAGCGAAGGGTCAGCAATCATGATACGCACCGTGGCGATGCTCTCAAGGCGTCGGCGGTACTGCCAACAATGTGGTACAGGAAGCGGGAGCTGTTTCCAGCAGCCAGGTCGGTGGTTCGCCCTTATATCCGGGAAGTAGTGTCGAATAGGATATACAATTTAATTTCAGATTATGGCGGTCACTTGTTTTCCACAAGTGGCCGCTATGCTTGTGGAATTAAATCCGCAATTATTATGAGAGGAGTTGACGACTATGGGAGAGCCGATTGGAAAACGAGAAATTTTCCGCAAATATCCCGATGTGGTGGACGTACCGCAGCTGTGCGAGATGCTGGGCGGTTCGCGGCCCGTGAGTAAGAAAACGGCATATCGTATGCTGAATGCAGGGAAAATCAAGGCGTTTCGCATTGGGCGCAGTTACCGCATCCCCAAGGTGAATGTAATCCGATTTTTGCAGAAAGAAACACCCGCAGATTGCAACACTGTCAATGCGGCAATCGACAGTGTGGAATAAGAGGTACATATCCGCTATCATATAGGTGTTGCCAATACCGTTGGATAGCCGGAAAGGAGCAACGCAATGAAAACGAAAGTTACAGGCTATCTTACGCAAAAACACGGATTCTATTATGTGGTTCTGAATCTGCCCACGGATGAAAAAGGAAAACGAAACCGCAAAACGCTGAGTACGGGGTTGTCCACCGACCGCAATGCAACTAAGGCCAAGGCGCTGCTCCAGACGATGATTCGCGCGGCCAGCGCCGGAGAAGAAGTGCATGGTGTAAAAGAGCGCGTCGCCGCAGCCGCCACAGAAGATACCGAGGAAAGTTGGAATACACCACATCCCAATATGCTGTTCTCCAATTATCTTGAATTTTGGTTGCAATGGAAACGCAAAAGTTGGGAAGAGGTCACTTACTCCGGCTATTGCCAAAATGTCAGATCGTGGATTGCGCCGTATTTTTCCGCACGGAAAGTACGCTTGAATGAAATCACGGTGCTGGATATTGAGATGTTCTACACCCATGAAATCAACCAGCGCGGAGTAAGCGGAAACACCGTACTTCATTACCATGCCAACATCCGCAAGGCTTTATCTGACGCGGCAAAGCTCAAATTGATTCCCTATAACCCTGCTGCCGAAGTGGAGCGCCCCAAAAAAGACAACTTTGTTGCCAGCTATTATTCAGCGGATGAATTAATGGAAGTGCTGCCTATTTTTGCAAATACCAAAATGGAACTTCCTGTCATGCTTGCTGCGTTCTATGGATTGCGCCGCAGCGAGGTAATCGGTCTGCAATGGTCGGCCATCGACTTTGAACGGAAAATCGTCACGATTTCACGCACCTTTGAACGCATCAATGTGGATGGCAAAATGGTGGACGTTTCCAAGTGCCGTACAAAAAACAAGGCCAGCTTCCGCAGTTTGCCTCTGATTCCCGCAGTAGAACAGGCTTTACTGAAAGCCCAAAAACGCCAGCACCAGCAAATGAAACTTTGCGGCGGCAGCTACTGCAAGGAATATAAGGACTACATCTGCGTGGATGATATGGGTCATCTTGTGACCCCGGATTATGTGACACGGGTTTTCCGCGAAATGCTCTTAAAGAATGGTTTCCGCCCGATTCGTTATCATGACCTCCGCCACTCCTGCGCCAGTCTGCTCATCAAGAACAAAGTCACGATGAAAGAGGTACAGATGTGGCTGGGGCATTCCAGCTTTTCCACCACGGCCAATATTTACGCCCACATTGACGTGGACAGCAAGATGGAAGCCGCGAATATGATTGCCAGCAAAATCAACCTTGGCGAACTTCCCGAAAAGAAGAAATCTCCCAAACGAAAAATCGCTTAGGAGAAAAACTCCGTTGGGCGAACTTGTCCGCCAAAACCAACGGAAAATAAATCCGTTTTGTCTGCCATTTGGGGTAAAAGTGGCAGACAAAATGGCAGACAAGCCTGAATCTTGTCTGCCACACAAAAAATACCTAAGCCGCTAAAAGGCTTAGGTATAAGGAATGCCGGTGATGGGGGTCGAACCCATACGGTGTCACCACCAACGGATTTTGAGTCCGTCTCGTCTGCCAATTCCAACACACCGGCGTATGTAGGTACTTTGCTAGTATACCAGCCCCATGCCAAATTGTCAAGGCATCCGCGCCGGGATTTTGCGGACAAATTTTCCGATTTTTTTGTCAAAAGGCATTGACAAACGGTTTTCATGCCGCTATAATAATTAGCGTCGCCTGACGGCGTCAG
>UMDR01018214.1_pt1 | contig 11201 bp, 9 predicted proteins | sample 1964541 | NCBI WGS metagenome assembly UMDR01 (sample SAMEA4835999, study PRJEB28245) | human gut metagenome | biome: gut microbiome; material: fecal sample | place: Denmark | collected 2008 | reverse complement strand
TCCGTGATATCGATCCCATACGGGTCCGGAAATCCCCCCGGGATCCCATCCGGAATCTCCCGTCTTTTATGTCCCGGCATATGAAATGGATACGCATCCGAGCCCACATATTCCGTCAGCCTTTCTAAAAGTCCCGGCTGTTTTTCTTTTCTGTAATTCAAAATTTTTATTCTCCTGTTTCCCATCTGCCTGCAAATGAACTGGGAGTTGTCCGTCAAATTCGCATCCGCATTCGTTATAAAATATTTTTTTCTTTTTGCTCCGAGAGAAGTTTCTCAATCTGCGACTGTCCTACATCCAATAATGCACTCCAGTCTTCTTTGTTCACCCAGTCTAATATCTGTCTGTATTCCATAAGAAATGTCAATGCTACAAATGCCGGCTTACCTTACAATCTCTGCTTTTACCTCCGGAAACATATCCCAAATTTCCGCGACTTCACCCCCAGCTGCCTGATAAAAGCTATAGCTGCCATAAACCATCGAATCGCATCCGTCCAATGCCAGTCTCACCACTACCTGTGTCCCATCCGCCTTTGTCAGCGTCAGGATCCCGTTATACGGACATTCTTTCGCTTCATCAAAAGATGCCCCCGCCAGGATCTCCTCCAGCCTTTTTAACAATTCCGGATCCTGCAGCATCTCGGAAATCCCTACGACCTCCGAGTCAGCAGAATCTTTGCGCGCCAAATCGGTGTTTTTCTCTGGTTCTTTGGAAATCGGGACCACCTCAAGTTCCGCACTTGTAATTTCTTTCATGTCTTCCGTTCCGACCGTCTGAAATTCACATTTTTCCTCTGCAATTTTTAATGCCGGAACCGTGATCTCATCCGGATCCGGGTTTTCTGACTCATAAATTTCCTGGCTTGCCGCATATGTGATCCCATCTATTCCATACATTACCGGATCAATGATCTCATCCGAGCCGGTGATCTCTTTCTCCTGATCCTCAGTCAAAGGAATATATTCCTCCCGTACCTCTGCATCTTCAAATCTTCGGACGGTAAGATATCCGCCGTCCTCCGGTGGTGACATCCGCACGCCGCGCTCCTTTACAGTCTCCAGATACCTGACCCCCTCGTCACCGTCACAGAGGCTGTATGTAAACGCTTTTCTGAGTTCTTCCGGTTCTTCTATTCCGCTCGGAACAAAAAACAGAACATCCTTTGCTTCCGTGTAATACATTTCATAAACATTTTCGAAAGTATATACTTTTTCAAAAATACTTTCATCCTCGTTCCACTTTTCAGCCTCGATCACATCATCAATGCTATAAATGCTGAGATCTTGCAACGGATCCTCCTTGCCTTTTCGAAATCCCAAGACATACCCGTAACCATTTTCCGTCTCCCGTCCGATAAAATCATACGCATCCCGGATCTCTCCGCCGCAGGATGCTGCCTTTTCCGGATCCATATCCGAAAATTTATGATCTCCATCAAACGATTCCAATTCCGTTACGATCCGCCGACGTTCTTCTTCCGAAATTGGCTGAAAGGCCAGATCTTCCCTCTGATCTTCTTTTTCCGTTTCAGGACTATTTCGTTCCTCTGTCTGTGACTCACTCGGATCTTCTACCGGAACAAAAGCCGGCGAACACCCTGTCAGCCATATTCCCAACCCTAAAGCTGCCGTCATCATCCAAATCTTTTTCACCTTGCCACCTTCTTTTCCCCAAACTGAATTCACCTGTCACTGAACTTGTTACCGATATTTTATCATTCATAATTTTTTCACACAAGCGAGCACCCCCATATTTAAGGAAACTGTAAACATGTTATCATTTTGTTATTTTCATAAACAGGATTTTTCACTGTAAATTTCATTCCAGTATCTCTTTTGTAACTATCGGCAGAGTATGATATAATATATTTGTTCACCCTTGTGTATCTTTTGGATACAGCAATACAAGCGTATTTTCATCATTCAATACGCCAGAAAGAGAGGATCCTATGAAATACAGAATTATTGGCACAACTATCCCTGCAGTTGAGATCAAATTTGATGCTCCAGGCGAAACTATGTACACACAGTCCGGCGGAATGTCCTGGATGTCTGAAGGGATTTCCATGTCCACAAACACACGCGGCGGATTTATGAAAGGTCTTGGCCGCATGTTTGCCGGTGAATCCATGTTTATGGCTATCTACCGTGCGGATGCTCCGGGTGCCACGATCGCATTTGCGTCAACTGTACCTGGTCAGGTTCTTCCGATCGACGCGGCAGAAAACGGCGGCATGATCTGCCAGAAAGGTGCATTCCTCTGCGCACAGGATTCTGTAAATCTTGATGTCGCCTTCACAAAGAAATTTACTTCCGGACTGTTTGGCGGCGAAGGCTTCATCCTTGAATCCATCTCCGGTTCCGGAATGGCCTTTCTCGAAATCGACGGCGATGTTGTCGAGAAACAGCTCGCACCAGGCGAAGTGATCAAAGTTGATACAGGAAATATCGTTGCGTTCGAGAAAACCGTAAAATATGAAGTTGAGACGATCAAAGGCCTTGGAAACATCTTCTTCGGCGGCGAAGGTCTCTTCCTCACAAAGCTTACCGGTCCTGGCCGTGTGATCCTTCAGACTCAGAATATCGCTGATTTCGCCGGACGCATTGCACAGTTCATTCCGACAAAATCAAACTGATCTTCGACTTTCAACAACATATACTTTAACCTAAAAAAGAGGTTGCTGTGTGAATGTGCAGCAACCTCTTTTTTAGCAAACTTTAGAATACGAAAAAGCGGAAACCTCTCGGCTTCCGCAACTTAATGAGACATCGGGGATTCGAACCCCGGACAACTTGATTAAAAGTCAAGTGCTCTACCGACTGAGCTAATATCCCATACAACTATGAAGTTGTAATGCCCAAAGCTGGAATCGAACCAGCGACACGAGGATTTTCAGTCCTCTGCTCTACCAACTGAGCTATCTGGGCATGAATCATGGCAGCTCCTGCTGCCGCAACAAACATCCAATATTTTCCGTTTTTCACCAGATCACCTTCTTTCCTCTTTACTTCGTTAAGAATCCTCCCGCTTCTATACTACCGTTGCATTTCGCAACCTGTGTTCCTATGTTTCCTATCATTATTTTATCATCCACGATTTCCCCATACAAGCGAGTGCTCCAATATTTAAGAAAACTGTAAACGGAATGAAAAAGCTATGGCAGACAATGCCGGAAAATTATAAAAATCCCTGAAGAAATGCTGCGATGAACATTTCCAGGGATTTTTATAATGATTAGAGAGCGAACCTATAAGAAAAGAAGGGCTGTATATTTACATGCTTTCACGCATGAATACACCAGGATTTCAAAAACTTTCATGCTGCAGACCATCTTGTCTGCTCCTGTCTCTTATAATTCCTTTCTGTACTTCTCCATCTCAGAATCAGAAGCATATACAAAATGACCCGGACGGATCTCCTGAAAGCTAGGCTGCTCCTTTGAGTAGTCATGCATGGACGGATCATAGTAGATTCTCTGCTTGTCCTTTTCCCGGTCAGGATCCGGCTGAGGAATCGCTGACAACAGGGACTTGGTATACGGGTGTACCGGATGTGCATATAACTCATCCGCATCCGCCAGCTCGACCATGGTTCCAAAATGCATAACACCGATTCTGTCAGAGAAATATTTTACAACCGCAAGGTTATGGGCAATAAACAGGATCGTCAGATCCATTTCTTTCTTAATGTCCATTAACAGGTTGATAACCTGCGCCTGAATTGACACGTCCAGAGCTGAAACCGGCTCATCAGCAATGATGATCGACGGTTTTACAACAAGAGAACGGGCAATACCGATTCTCTGTCTCTGACCTCCGGAGAACTCATGCGGATAACGGGAGCCGTGCTCCGGAAGCAGACCAACCTTATTCAGAATTGAAGCAACACTTTTTCTGATGAGTTCTTTATCCTTTTCTCCTCGTGTCTTTAAACCCTCGGAAATGATCTCCTCTACCGTCATACGCGGATTCAGGGAAGAGACCGGGTCCTGGAAGATCATGGACAGGTTTCTTGTAACATAATCACGATCCGCTTTGGAAAGCTTTCCGGAAATATTTTTTCCATTAAACAGGATCTCTCCTGATGTCGGATCATAAAGACGGATCAGAGTACGTCCCAGTGTGGTTTTTCCACATCCGCTCTCACCAACCAGACCGAAGTTTTCGCCTTTATAGATATCGAAGGTTACATTATTTAAAGCCTTTACCGTCTTTTTCTTGCCGGCCGGGAATTCCATACAGAGATTTTTGATCTCTATGATCTTCTCCCGTTCCTTCTGCGCGTTCTGTTCCATCCTATACGCCCTCCTTCCTATGCATACGTGCGATCCGGTGCTGAAGTGCTTCCGGCATTTCTACCTTCGGCGCATTCGGATGCAGAAGCCAGGTAGCAGCGTAATGAGTTTCACTCAGCTTAAAGAACGGCGGCTGCTCCTCAAAATCCACCTGCATAGCATACTGGTTTCGTTCCGCAAACGCATCTCCCTTTGGCGGGAAGAGCATGTTCGGCGGTGTTCCAGGAATTGAGAACAGACGCTCTTTTGTCTCCATATCCGGCATAGAGGATAACAGAGCCCAGGTATACGGATGAGCCGGACTATAGAAGATCTCTCTGGCGGTTCCCACCTCCACGATCTTTCCTGCATACATAACACAGATACGGTCTGCCATATTGGCTACAACGCCCAGATCATGGGTAATAAAGATAACAGAAAGCTTCTGTTTTCTCTTGATCTCTTTGATCTCTTCCAGGATTTTAGCCTGAATGGTAACGTCCAGAGCCGTTGTAGGCTCATCACAGATCATGATTCTTGCATTGCTGGCAAGAGCAATGGCAATAACGATACGCTGACGCATACCACCGGAGAACTGGAACGGATACTGCTCAAACCGCTCCTCCGGTCTGGTGATTCCAACCATCTCCATCAGCTCGATCGCACGCTTCTTTGCCTGCTCCTTAGTCATATGCTCTCTTAAAACAAGAGCCTCTGTGATCTGCTTTCCGATCTTCATGATCGGGTTCAGTGCGGAAAGCGGATCCTGGAAGATCAGGGAAATTTCCTTTCCACGGATCTTATAGAAATCTTTTTCCTCATATTTCGTCAGATCCTCACCCTTGTAAAGAATCTCGCCTTCCTCAATAATGGAGTTCTTAGGAAGGATTCCTAAGATTGCTTTCGTAGTTACGGATTTTCCGGAACCGGACTCGCCTACGATGGCAAGAGTCTCGCCCTCAAACAGCTTAAAGTCAATGCCGCGGACAGCCTGGACTTTTCCGTTATAGGTACGGAAGGAGACTCTCAAATTATTTACTTCTAAAATTGGATCGTTCATCTTCTTCCTCCTATTCTGCTCCTCTTAATGTCGGGTCAAAGGCATCCCGCAGTCCGTTTCCGAACAGGTTAAAGGAAATCATCAGGAGAGAGATGATGATTGCCGGGAAAACAACCTGAGAAGGATACTGTAAAAGAACTTTCTGTCCTCTGGATAACATAACGCCGATGGACGGCTCCGGAGCCTGAAGTCCCAGTCCGATATAAGCTAAGAAAGACTCGGAGAAGATCGCAGTCGGAATAGCGATCATGGAGCTGGTAATGATCGGACCGATGGAGTTTGGAAGAATATGACGGAAGATCAGGGCCATATCTCCAACACCCAGGGTTCTGGCTGCCAGTACGTACTCACGACCTTTGAAACGATAGAACTGGGAACGAACCATACGTGCCGTGCTGACCCAGTCTTTGATAACTAAGGACATGATGATGGAGAACATTCCTGTTCCGAACATCATGATGAACAGAGTTACCACAACGATTCTCGGGAACGCATTGATGATCTCTGTAATACGCATCATCACCATATCTACTTTTCCACCATAGTAACCGGCAATAGAGCCGTATACTACGCCGATGAAAACATTACAGCATACGGAAACGATCGCAATGATCAGGGATACTCTGGCACCTCTCCACATACGAGTCCAGATATCACGACCTAAGTAGTCACTTCCAAACCAGAAGCACTGGTCATCGTCAAGTCCCTTGTACTTGTAGTAATCTACAACTACATCAACGATTCGCTCACCGTTAACAAGTCTCGGATTGAGAACCTCCAGAACACAACCATCCGGATATTTTTCCGGATCATTCAGATTATCGTACTTTCGGTTTTCCAGAGTAAAACCACCGTCAAAGAAACCAAGATTCATTTTTGCGATAAACGGAACCTTCGGCGGCATATTAGTTAATTCCGTGTTCTGCTCATTATATGTATACTCATTCATGCTCGGACCAAAAACCGCGAAGAACGAGATCAGAAGAATAATGATAGCAGCCACTACAGATGCTTTATTTTTTACAAAACGCAGCCATACGTCCATGAAGAATCCGATCGGCTTTGTCTTAAACTCCGTATCATGGATTTCTTCATTTCTCTGTACCAGATGGAACAAGTCTTTGGGTACTGCGTCATATTTTTCTTTATTATCTTCGTACAATACCATTACTTCTTCCCTCCCATTCTGACTCTCGGGTCAATGATGCCGTAAGAAATATCAACGATAAGGACTGTGATCAGCGAGATCATGGAGTAGAACACCAGGATCGCAACCGTCAGCATATGGTCGTTGGCATTGATGGAGTCAACCATCATACCGCCCATTCCGGGAACAGAGAAGATCGTCTCTACTACGAGAGAACCACCTAATACATTGGCAAACATCGGGATGATGATATTAGCCAGCGGCACCATGGAGTTACGAAGACCATGGCGGACGGTACTCTGTCCATAGGTTAATCCCTTTGTTTTCGCTAACAGCATGAATTCAGAGTTCATAGTCTCTGCCAACTCCGCTCTTAAGTAACGGGCAACACGGGCAATTGGGCTGAACATCAGTGCTAAAATCGGAAGGAACATGGAACGGTATGCTTCTATTCCGGTTGCTGATGCATTATAGATCAGTGGGAAAGCTCCGGTCTTATATCCAATAAAGTACTGAAGACATGTTGCAAATACGAAGGAAGGCACGGAAATAAAGATAACTACCATAAACGACACGAGGTGATCGATAATTGTATTTTTCTTTATTGCCGCCACGATTCCGGCTAGAAGCCCGATCGGTATGGCCGCAAACAATGATATCAGGTTGATCTGCAAAGTTACCGGGATTCGATCTTTCATAACCTCAAATACCGGTACATTCGGACGCATCTTCATGGATGTGCCCCAATCTCCGTGAAGAACGATATTCTCCAGGAAATAACCGTACTGCTTGATGATTGGCTCATCAAAATGATATTTTTCATTTAAAGTGGAAATAACGGTTTCTGACAGATCCCCATCCTGATCGTACACGCTTCCAGGCATCAGGCGGACAACGCAAAAGGCAATGGATATGATAATAAACAATGTAATAAATAATGCGATAATTCGGTCTATAATATATCGAAACACTGCCGATCCTCACTCCTTTCATTTATGGCTTGGCTCTGTTTAAACAACAAGCTGCTCCGTATATGGAGCAGCTTGTCCAAGGTTTGATCCTTTACTCCTGACTATGTTCAGTTTTTATCCGTTTCGATTATTCTACGATCTTAGAATAATCCCAGGCAAATCCGATTCTGTTTGCCCAGTTCTTCATAGAAAGCTGTAAACGGTCAGATTTTAAATACTTATAAATATCCTGTGTTTCCGGAACAACGATTGCCGGCTCTACTAATAAGCGCTCCATTTCTGCAACATCTTTCACACGGACTCCGTCATCAAAGCGATTTTCACCAAAGTTAGCTTCGTTGAATACCTTATCAAATTCCTCATTGAGGTACGGTTCGTTCTTATTGGAATAGTAAGAGGTCCAATACTTAAAGGAGTTCCACGGAGACAGGTCGTTTCCTACCCAGCCACCCCAGCTTAATTCGTAGGATGCCGGGTTGGTCTTCCAGCCTCTCTTCACCTGGCTCAGCTGGTTTGCCGGCATAGCCTGAAGCTTCAGCTCAAAGCGGTCTGCTCCAAACACCTTCGGCCAGCTCTGCTGAAGGAACTCAGACATCTGAGCCATTAACTCTGTATCGGAGTAATGCAGGGTAAGAGTGAGCTTATCAAGTCCTTCTTCTGCCATCGCCTCATCAAACAGCTGTTTTGCCTTTTCCGGATCATAACCGAAGTTTTCTTTTCTGTTTGCCTTTCCTTCTTCTGTCTCGCGGAAGGATGTGTTTGTATTAAGATCCACCATATGAGTGGTCGGAACAATGTACTCTGCCGGATTCTGCTTTGTCAGGCTTGCAAGACTCTGTCTGTCTGAGCCATAATAAAGAGCCTGTCTGAATTTCTCATTTGCTAAGATCGGCTTCTCCGGATTGATCGTGTTGATTACTACGTGACGTACAGAGTTATACGGAGCCAGAAGGACTCTCGGATCCTCTTCATACTTTAAGTAGTTTGAAGTAGAAAGGTTTACATAATCAATCTCGCCGTTTTCAAACAGCTGGAGCTGTGTACTGCTGTCTTCTACGACCTTAATGTTGATACCAGCCAGCCAAATGCGATCTGCGTACGGATAATTCGGGTTCTTTTTGAATGTAATCTCAGCATCGTTGATCCAGTTCTCTACGATGAACGGTCCGCAGGAAATATAGTTTTCCTTGGATGTTCCGTATTTGTTCTCGGTTCTGTCTGCATTCATTCCCTTTTCGTAGTATTCTTCATTGATAATACAGTTTGCCGGGTGAGCCAGATGGAACATCACCTCTGTCGGGCTCTGCATGCTGACTGTGTGAATCTCCAGTGTATGGTCATCGATCAGCTTTAAACCAACCTCATCCCAGGAAGCGTTGCCCTGGAAATAATCCATTGCTTTTACGATTTCAATTCCATCATTTGCAAAGTTACTTGCACGCAGGTTTGCAAGCTTCGGATCGAGGATCATCTTCCATGTATAGTACACATCGTTTGCATCCAGAGGCTCGCCGTTTTCCCATACGCAGCCTTCACGAATCTTGATCTGCCATACCTTTCCTTCCTCATCCACCTGGATCGGATCTTCTGCCGCTAATTCTCCTGCTACTTCACATGCCGTATAATCTGCATTCGGAATGTAAGTATACAGAGTCATTGAGGAACGTTTGATCTGGGTAGAAGAGTAGGACTGGGTATATGTTAATGGGTTCAGGGAACCGATCTTAGAGGTAGATGCCTCTCTTAACATCCCATATCCTTCCGCTGTCGGCTTTTCTCCGTTTGGATCAGTCTTAGCCTCTGTGGATTCTGAAGTTCCTGCTGCTGTCGATGCAGCCTCCGTAAACTCCACGCTCTCATTTGTTTTGTTCCCGCCGGAACATCCTGAGAGTGTTGCTGCCAAAGTACTCACTACCAGTACGGCTGCCAGTATTTTTGGGGTCTTTTTCATAGCTTACTTCCTCCTTTAATCATATCCTCAATATCGTCAACGAACATACAAACATACTGACCGCTGCGATAAAAGATTCCATATAGTTTTTTTCATAGCGTCTTTTCTGAACAAATTCGCCGTAGCTTCCGAACTTTTTATCTGTCATCTCCGGATTGGTTCTCAGGCTCTTAAACCGCATCACTCCGTAAATACACAGATCATAAAATCTCATATATCTCGCTCTGCGAAACAGGCTTACGATCAAAAATCCAATTCCTGAAAGTGCACAGGCATCGGAGATTCCAATGAGATTCCATTGCCTGCGGATTACAAAGATCACAGCCGCCGCAGCCGCCGCATAAGCCAGATTTCGTAAACAGCATACAACCTGATATTGTCTTCCCATCCGTTTCTTTCCCTTCTTCCTATTGTTCCGGCTTACTCTTTGGGATCAATCTGCTTCCATGGGCAATTGCATAGATTCCTCGTTTTTCATTCTGGATCAGGCGGATAAAAAGGTCTGAATACTTATTTCGGAAGATTGCATTCTTAGGGCTGACCGGAATGATGGAAACCTCTTTCCCGGATTCTCTGGCTCCGATCGTTCCGTCCTCTTTTTTATAAAGCTCGACGGTCGTTCCCTCTCCGGAAATATACATTCCTACTGCATCTCGGATTGTTTCCTCATCCCAGGTGGTTTCCTGCCATACGTCCCGTTTATCAATCGGATTTCTTCCGTTATACATCTTCATCAGGGCATCTGAAATCACTTTTACCGGTACGCCTGAGGTGTTGCAAAGAATGATAACAGCCGCTTCCGCTTCGTAAGACCATGCAATATTGGAGGAGACTCCCGGAAGACTTCCGCCGTGCTCCACGATTTTCAGATCATCCATCTGTCTCATGGAAACACCGTATCCATAATGTCCAAACGCTCCATAGAGCTGACGTGGCTTACACATTTCCCGGATTCCTGTTTCACTTAAGATCCGGACTCCGTTTGATGCTTTTCCTTCGTTCAGATACATCGTCAGATACTTTTTCAGATCATTCAGTGTGGATTTCATGGCTCCGCCTCCGTTTAAAACAAAGGCACGATCATGATAATCTCTGGAACCGGTCATAACGCCGTTGACTTTCTTATATAAGACAGCTGCGTTTGGATCCTTACTTGGGCGGACAAAATCACAGAAGCTCCGCTCCATTCCTAAAGGCTTCATAACATTCTTTAAAAGGTAATCCGCATAAGAAGGCTCTCCTCCGTATCTGCGGATAATGTCTGAAAGTAACGCAAAACCATCATTGCAATAGCTTAAGTATTCTCCAGGCTCACCGTTTAAACCACATTCCTCTGTCTGGGCATCCAGCCGTTCTGCCACCCGGCGCACGCCTTCGGCAGCCAGTGCATCATTGTAAGCCAGATCTCCTACTACAGCCTCGTCAAGTCCCATCTCTGCCGCCACTTCATCAATCAAGATTCTTGGCAGTGGGAAAAAGCCGCCGCTATGGCTTAAAAGATGACGGATCGTCACCGTTTTCTGATTCTTGTTGGTAAATTCCGGTACATACTTACTCACAGGATCATCTAAGTTTAAGATTCCCCGCTCCTCCATCTGCATAATTGCCAAAGCAGTAAAGGATTTTGTTACAGATGCCAGACCAAAGATCGTCTCTCCGTCCGGCTTCTCTCCGGTTCCCAGTTCCTTCGATCCCCAGAACTTTTCATACTGAGTTACACCATTCTTATCAATGATGGCTGCTGCAACTCCACATGCTTCATAGTCCTTGATAATGGATTCCACGAGATTTTCCGC
>UMDR01017557.1_pt1 | contig 11240 bp, 10 predicted proteins | sample 1964541 | NCBI WGS metagenome assembly UMDR01 (sample SAMEA4835999, study PRJEB28245) | human gut metagenome | biome: gut microbiome; material: fecal sample | place: Denmark | collected 2008 | reverse complement strand
ACGCAGACGCAGCAGACGCAGGTCCTTTTTTCTCACACACGCGCACGTACCTTATATATGCATGTGCGCGTGTTTTCTTTGTTACCTTTGTTTTTTTGAGTAGACTCCTTTCCCTTTCACCATCATCATATCCAGCGCGCCTTTTTCCCTCAGGCGCTGTATCCAGCTGCGTGCGGTGTTGACCGGGATATTCAGCTTCTCCGCTTGCTCCATCACCATCTGTTTGGTGAATTCTTGCGGCAGGGCCGCATACAGCATCTCACGGTCCGCTATTCCCCGGCTGTTCAGTTCCGTACTTTTGTCCAGGAACGAAAGTATGTGCGTGGCATGAAGGTACAGGGGCTCGCACAAAGCCAGCACGGCGCGGAAGTCCTCATCGGTGATGGACAGGTTATGCCGGGTGATGATACCGTCCTTCAGGTTTTCGGGGTTTATAGTGGGATCCGGTACGGCCAGCGAGGGAATTTCCAGACTGCGCAGCAGCGCCGTGATACACATCATGCGGCACAGGATGGTCCCCATACGCATCACCGAAGCAGACATCTCTTCGCCCGTCACTAGAGAAGAGCGGTAGAACAGGGCGCTGAAGTGCCCGTTGAACTCATCTTTCTGCTGCTGGGTGAATTTCAGGGTGAACAGTCCTTTCTTCTTCAGCTCGTCCCTGCTGGCCTTCCATTCGTGTCCCATCCGGATGAACTCTGCTTCCACGTCCAGTTCATCTTCGCCGAACTGGTCTTTCCATTCGCCTACACGGGGCATGTAATAGAATATGTTTCGCGAGAACTGTCCGTTCTCCGGCGAGGAGATGAGCGGCTTTATCTGTGCGGGCGTGCCCGAGAGGAGTACGGACAGGTAACAGGCGGTGGTTTCCTTGTATTCCCGGTCTGTGCGGCGGTTGTAGGACAGGCGGTCGTGGTCGAACGCCTTGCGCAGCGTGTCGCTCCAGTTGCCGAATTCCGTCCCTATGGCCGTCGATACGGTGTCCGCCTCGCTCTCGCAGATAATCCCCGTTCCGTCCGAGTCTATCAGGTTTTGCAGCAGCCCCGTGCCCGTGTTGTTGCCGGGGATGATGAACATGCGGTTGGGCGGCGCCACGGGCGGCTCCTTGTCCTTGCGTGCCTTCCCCAGCGCTTCGTAGGCTCTTAGCTCCTTGCGGTAAGCTTTCATGCTCTCCGCCACCTGCTGGCGTATTTCCTCGTGTATGGGCTCTATGAGTTTGCGTACCCATACCAGTACACTCTTCCCTGCGGCGGCATGGCCCGTGATGAAGGTCTGCAGGCAGGGATACTGCCATTTGTCCCCGTACTTGCAGCGTACGATGTGCGACAGTGAGGCGCCCAGCACCGTCATTGCTCCCAGCAGGAGCACATCATGCTGTGCCGGGGTCTTGGCAAAGGAGAGGATGCTCTTCAGCGGTTCGGGCCAGTCGTGATCTTGCGGAAAGTAGGGTAGGGGAGAGAGGGGTTCCGTTCCCTTCATTTCCTTTTCCTCTTCCTCGTGCTTCTTTTTTCCTGTTTCTTTTTCTTCATTCTCCACCTTATTATATCGCGCGCACGTGTGTGAGAAAAAAGGGCCTGCGTCTGCTGCGTCTGCGTCTGCGTTTTTGTGAGAGGGGGCGACTCTCACTCCGCACATTTCCGCCAGGTGGAACACGCTTCCCAGGTGGATGTCGCCCTTGCAGGTGTGCAGGGCGTTGCTGAACAGTTTCTCCGCCGCCGCACTGTCATGCTTGGGCGAGAGGCTGCACAGGCTCATGAAATCCGCACGGCCCGCCTCGCCGCAGTCCGTGGCGATGGCAAATGCCAGTTGGGTGTATTCCAGATAGGTGGGCGCGATGTCCGCGTGTGATGCCTGTACCGCCTCCGTCAGACGGTGCAGTTCTTCCAAAAGATTGTTTTTGTAATGATTCATATTCCTTTTTATGTTAATTGGGTTTCGGTATAAGAATACCTCGTTTCTGAATGATTCTGAATAAGCGGCCCGTTGGCCCGTGTGCTGCTATGCCCGTTGGCCGCGCTCTGTTCCGCATGGGGATTGGCACATTAGCCCATGGGCGTCTTGACTCTCATCAAGGCTCCTTCGTCATGCGACAGGAAGCAGGCCCGCACCAGGTCTTTGCCCGAGTAGTCCACTCCTTTGCCCTTGTCTTTGTCCGAGCAGTCGCCATACCTCAGGCGGGCGTATTCCATCAGCCAGTAGATGTTCTCGGCCGCATTCTGTTTCACGTCGCTTGTCCGGCCGAGATCGTAGGGCACGAAAGCCTTCACGCCGTGTCCTCCGGGGCTTACGAACACCAGTTCGGGCAGCAGGAAAGGGTCGTCGAACAACTGCCGGCGCATCCTTTCGGCCTCCTCGCGGCTGTCCAGATGATCCAGATCCAGTATGCTCAATCCCGAAGGAGCCAGCAGCCGGTCGCTCCGGCGGTAGCTGAAAGTTCCGCAGGGGGTGACGTATGGCAGGGTGCTCTGTTTCAGCCTGCGGTACTCCTTCTCGTCACCGTATGCGGCGGCTGCGGCTTCGGTCAGTTTCTTCAGCCGCGGGCTGCCGGTGACTATGTTCCATACTTCCTCCAAGGTCAGTTCCTTGTGAGGGACGAGCGTGGCAGGCGTCACGTTTTTCCCGTTAGCGTCCTTCACCGGCGAGATGGGGGGAAGGAAAAAAGATAGTTTACGTTCTTGATTCATGATTCGTTTTATTTAAAAAGTATTAATTTTGCATCCGCATTTTTTTTGCGTCCTCTGAATTTCTTCCCGAAGGTAGGAAGAACGGATTAAATGACGGGATGGAAGGTGTAACGGCTGCGAGAGGCCGGAAAGGTAGTATGACAAAAGACTTTTTATCGTGGGGAATACCGTTTTTATAAAGATTCCGGCATTGGCAATCAGTAGCTTATGCACGGGCCGTGTTAATGGGTTGCATCGTGGAAACGTGCCCGTAACCTCTTGTAAAGGCATCCTGCTTTTTCTTCTTTCAGTCCCATTGTGAAGTAACGTGAAAAAAAAGAGGTTTATTTAATATTTTACAACTTAAAACAAATTTAAAATGTCTAATGCAGAGTGCAGTTTCCCCAAATTGGGAGAGTTTTTAGAGTTATTGATGAATCGATTGAAGATAACGAAGGTGCGTGTTCTCGGAGATGAGCATGTGGGGCCGGATACTTACGCCTCCCTAAAAAGGGGGTGGATTTGAAAGTGAGTTATTATATTCATTTTGCCGACCATCTGCTGAAAGCGAAGGGCGAGGAGGTGTTCCGCCGCGTAGTGCAGGAGGGAGTGGATGCCTATATCAATAACTGGAAGCGGAAAGAGGCAGCCGAGGAAAAGGCGTACGAGCTGAAGAAACAGGCCGAGAAGCTGGAGGCGCTGAGGGAGAGGATGAAGCAGCATAAGGATATCCTGTAAGGCTGTTTTTTTCGTTTTCTTTTTGCTCTGTCATTGGGGAAGTGAGAGAGTCTGAATGAAAATGACCTGTTGTTTTGCTGTAGGGGGTGGGCCTGATTTGTCCGGACCGGCGGTCACGGCCCATTTGCCCCCTACAGTAATCATGTGGCAGTTGCTCTGGAACTTCCGGGCAGTTTTCCCCTCTCCTGAGGCGGCTTTTTGTCCCTTTCTTAACATAATTGTCATATTCCGCCTAAAAAGTACCCTTTTCGTTTAAATAGTCTAATATAAATGCAATTTATATGAATTAAAGTTTTATCTTTGTCTTTCCTATTGGGAATGAAATACTAACTAATTAATTTAAATCAAAGACAAAATTATGAGAAATCATCTAAAGCATTTCCTCCTGTTGGCAGTTCTGACAATCTGTTTCACTGCTACGGCTGTTGCGCAAGGAACAGTAAAAGGTAAAGTAGTAGATGCCGAGAACAATGAGCCATTGATTGGTGCCACTGTATCGGTCAGCGGTACGACACTGGGTACTGTAACGGATATTGACGGTAACTTTGTGTTGAAACTTACCTCTTCCAAGGCTACTCTTATATTCAAGTACTTGGGGTACAACGAAATTACGCATCAAGTAAAAGGAAGCAATACGATAGACTTGGGTGAGGTCAAGATGTCTCCTGATGCTATTGGTTTGGGTGAGGTCAGTGTTATTGCCTCTATTATAAAGAGTGACCGTCAGACCCCTATTCCTATTTCTAACGTGAAACTGGCCAAGATAGAGGAGAAAATAGGTAATCTGGAATTCCCCGAATTGCTGAAATCAGTTCCTTCGGTGTATGTAACCCGTGAAAGCGGTGGTTATGGTGATTCCCGTATCAATATGCGTGGTTTTGATTCGTCCAACCTGGGCGTGCTGATCAATGGTGTGCCCATCAACGGCATGGAAAACGGTAAGGTTTATTGGTCTAACTGGTCCGGTTTGTCTGATGTGAGCCAGTTTATCCAGGTACAGCGTGGTTTGGGTGCGTCAGCTTTAGGTATTTCTTCTGTGGGAGGAACCATGAATATGGTTACTAAAAGTACCGAAGCCCAGAAAGGCGGATCAGCTTATTTCGGTATCGGTAACGACGGTTTCCGCAAGTATTCGGTTTCTTTCTCTACCGGATTGATGGACAACGGATGGGCTATTACATTCATGGGGTCGCTGAATACGGGAGATGGTTACGTGAAAGGTACCAATTATGAAGGATGGACTTATTTTGGAAATATATCGAAGGTAATCAACGATCATCATAAATTGTCATTGACAGCTTTCGGAGCTCCCCAGTGGCACAACCAGCGCTCTACCATGCACTATATCGAGGATTACAAGAACAGCCCCGACGGCGGACGTTTCAATAACGGATACGGTTATATCAACGGTGAAGCGGTAGGTAGCGGTTACGGCTATAATTATTATCATAAGCCCCAGGTTTCTTTGAATCATTACTGGACTATCGACGAGAAATCGACACTGACCACTTCTCTATACGGCTCAATGGCTACAGGCGGCGGACGCCGTGCCCGTGGCGCGATGAGCAATTGGCTGACTATTGATAACAACACCGGCCGCCCTAAAGACGGTGCGATGATGACTCCGGACGGTTTGTTCGACTACGAGCGTGCTATGGCTGCCAATGCGGCTTCTCAGAACGGGGCGCAGGTGATCTTTACCAATGCTGTCAATGACCATGACTGGTATGGCATGCTGAGTTCCTATAAGAATCATCTGACTGAGAACCTGACTCTTACGGGAGGTATTGACTTACGTTACTATAAAGGGTATCATACAGAGGAAATTGATGATTTGCTGGGTGGTGAGTTCTATCTGCAGACCTCGCCGCTGGCATTCCAAACCAAGAACCAGCTGCTGAAAGTGGGTGACAAGTTCAATTACTATAGCATTGGAGAGATATTCTGGGGCGGTGTTTTTGCACAGGCTGAATATAATACCGATAAGTGGTCGGGATTCCTGTCGGCATCATTGACCGAAGAGGCTTATAGATACGATGACCGTGGTGGTACGGATTCAAGATACTCTGCCACGGGTGCGGATAAACTGGACAGAGTGTCCAGCCTTCAGAATTTTCTGCCTTGGAGCGTGAAGGGTGGTTTTAACTATAAGTTCAATGACAACCACAATGTATTTGTCAATGCAGGATATTTTACCCGCGCGCCTTTCTTCAACTCTGTCTTTGCAAGCAATACGGCAGCTCCCGAAAAGGATGTACCCTACGAAAAGATTACTACGTTCGAATTGGGTTATGGATTTAGCACGGAACAGGTCAATATTGCATTGAATGGTTATTACACTCAATGGATGGATAAGTCCTTGCGCCGTAAGATCGGTCAGGAATATGCCAACCTTACAGGATTGGACGCAGTCCACATGGGTGTGGAACTGGAAGCGACTTACCGTCCTGTCAAGTCCTTTGAATTGAAAGGTATGTTCTCTTTAGGCGATTGGAAATGGAAAGATGATATTCATTTCACTATGTATGATGAAGCGAATAATCCTATCGGAACATACGACGCTTATCTGAAAGATGTCCATGTGGGTAACTCCGCACAGCTCACTTCCGCATTGAGCGCCTCTTGGGAACCGTTCAAAGGATTTAAAATCTCGGCCGACTACAACTTCTTCGGCAAGAACTATGCAGACTTCGATCCTCAGAACCGGGTGAATGAAGCAGACGCCGGTATTGACTCCTGGAAGTTGCCGGATTATGGTACGATTGATTTGGGTATGAACTATCGTTTCAATATCACCAAAGATATCCGTGCCATCGTATACAGTAATGTATATAATTTGACTAATACGGAATATATAGCCGATGCCAAGGACGGTACGAACCATGACTGGAAAACTGCATTGGTATATTACGGCTTCGGTACTACATGGTCTGCCGGTTTTAAAGTAATCTTTTAATCTCTAAAATAGTCAATAAATATGAAGTTAAAATATAATTTAATTGCATGGTCTCTGTTGGGATTCTTTGCTGCGGCATGTGATCCCATGGACGATATTTATAATGAAATCGATGCGGAAGGTACAACGAACACCCAGACGATGGCGGAATATGTACTGACTGATGCCGATTACGAAACGATCAGCTCTGCGGCGGCGAAGGCTGCCACTTCGGATGCTGAAAAAGCATTGGCGAATGCCGTCAAGACGGATAAGGCTTTGAACGAGTTTGCATCGGCCGAGAAGTATGTTCCTTCCATCATCGCGAAGATGCTGCCTTCATGGGGGAAAGGTTCTTCGGTAGGAGTGACCTATAACTATCAGAATACTCCTTCCGATTACGTACTGGAGTATAGGACAGTAACTAATACTTCTTTGGGTGATAAGGATTATGAGGCCCTGTGGGGCGAAGGCTCTCCCGTGAAGTTCCTGGCTCCGGCACATGCTCCGGCTACCGTATTGCCCGAGTGGCTGGCCGGTCAGTATAAGGATGCGGCAAAAGGTGATCTTGTGCTGGTAGATTACAAATATGACGATGTTGATCCTGAATTTACAGGGGAGGACTTGTACTCTCAGGACTTTGAGTCGGTTACGGCCAATGAGGATATCGTGTTGGAAGGCTGGGAGCAGGTGACTCTGAAAGGCGATAGAAAATGGCAGGGAAAAAACTATAGTAGTAATGGTTACGCACAATTCTCGGCCAATGGCTTTGAGGGTGAGGTGGATACTTGGCTTGTTTCTCCGGCAGTAGCAGTGACGAGCAAAGATGCCGGACTGTCTTTCGACATAAAGTTCGGATACTATAATGCGGATTGTCTGGATGTATTGGTTTCCGATACATATGCGGGAAATGGTTCGATTGATATGGCACAGTGGACTAGCGTGAAAGACCAGTTTACTTTCCCTGAAGGACCTGCCAACGGTTACAATGATAATTTTGTGAATGTAGGGAAAGCCGGTCTGGAGGCATACAATGGCAAAAGCGTTTATGTTGCGTTCCGCTATGTAGGCGAGGGGCCCAAGGCGAAAACCACGACTGTTCAGCTCGATAATGTAAGTATTTCATCGGCTGTATTGGCTCCGACGAATGAAAAGCCTTATAATGCATTGTATCAGTTTGACGGAACGGATTGGAAGGTTAAAGAAGATAGCAGATTGGTTGTAGTGACTCCTGCCGATTATGACGCTATGGGAAGCCCGGGCAGTCATGATAACTTCAGCACTTCGGATGCTCCGGAGAATTATCTGCCCCAGTTCCTGGCTCAGAAATTTCCATATGCCCAGGAAGGGGATTCAAAAGCCGTCATGTACAAATATTATAATAAGGTAACGACGATGGAGGTGGACGAGTATTTGTTCAAGGAGGGTACATGGGTTCTGAATAACAATATTGAACTGAAAGAAAAAGTGAATTTTGTACATAATGGAACCGAGTGGTTGTTTGATCCGACGGTAACGAAATCATTGGCTTCCGAAGATTATTTGATTTTGGAAAATTGGGTGAAAGCGAATAAGGATGCCGGGTATATGGATGCCAAATATGGAAACTCGGAATACTGGTTCGGTGGCAGCTCTTATTATGTAAACTTCAATATCCAGTTGGCTAAACGCCGTTCGAATGACCCCGACGGGGTGGTTCCGGCAGATGATAAAGAGGCTGAGGCTTATTTGTTGTCTATGGTTCAGGAGGGTATTGAACTGATCTTGGCAACAGAGTATCCTACAGCCGGCGCGCAAGTAAGTGGGGTTGATTGTTTCTATGTCATTTCTGCAAAAGTGTATAATGGGCTTGAAACATTTACTTATACTTATACTTTCAAAGGTTTAGGAAATGCTAAATTTGAACTGCAAGGTGAACCTGAAGTAACAAAATAAGGTTTTAAACTTGAAGATAAATAAAGTGGGTGTCAAAAACTCAGTTTTTGAAAATATGAACTTATAATCTGAAATTTGAGCATCCTAAAAGACTAAAGAAAGGGTCGTATCATTACTCCATACAGGGTTTGATACGACCCTTTTAAGTGTTATAGTTACTATCTGTAACTTTTCGGAGCAGTCATTCTAGTTTTTGGACACGTTTCTTTATTGTTGCTTACAGTTTATAAGTAGAGAATGTGAACTCATTTTGGGGGGTAGAAAAGTAATGATCTTAAATCTGTTGAATGATATTTCTTTGAATATTTACAGACTGTAAGTTAAAAACATAAGGAGTTGACCGGCGGAACAGCCCTTTTTCTTTTTTATTACGAAACTCTTTATACAGTTATTTCCGTCTTTGTATAAACGCTTTCCCCCTATAGAGGTGAGTGACATATTGGAACATTAACAATTTATTAGCAGATAACTTTCTTGAAATCCGCTTTTTTTTCGTTCCTTTGTATTGAACTGCTTTCAACAGAGTTAAAACAACTTTAAATATCAAACGCTTATGTGTAGTGAAGGATTGCGTGAAAGATATGTAAATCCCTATACGGACTTTGCATTCAAATTATTGTTTGGAACCGACTTGAACAAAGAAATTCTTATTGGCTTCCTGAATGCCTTGTTCGACGGCAAGCAGGTCATTGAGGATGTCACCTACTTGAACACAGAGCATCTGGGCAGCAAAGAGACTGACCGCCGGGCTGTCTTTGATGTCTATTGTGAAAATGAAAAAGGAGAAAAGATTCTGATAGAAATGCAGAGAGGGGAGCAACAGTTTTTCAAGGACCGGAGTATTTACTATGCTACCTATCCTATCAGGGAACAGGCTATTAAAGGGGAAATCTGGGACTATGAACTGAAAGCGGTGTATGTGATCGGTATTTTGAATTTTGCCTTGGATGATGTTTCGTCTTCCAGCTTCCGCCATGAAGTGAAGCTGATGGATACAACTACTCATGAAGTGTTTTTTGACAAACTGACTTTTGTGTATCTGGAAATGCCCAAATTCCATAAAACCGAGCAGGAGTTGGATACGTTGTTTGATAAATGGATGTTTGTGCTCAAGAATCTGGCCCGTTTGATGGAACGCCCCACTGCCCTTCAGGAACGTGTGTTCAACCGGCTGTTTGAGGCTGCCGAAATTGCTCAGTTCTCAAAAGAGAACCTTTATGCCTATGAGGAGAGTTTGAAAGTATATAGAGATTGGAACAATGTGATTGATACAGCTATTCAGAAAGGCATTGCGAGAGGGATGGAGGAAGGACTTGTGAAAGGGATGGAGGAAGGACTTGCGAAAGGGATGGAGGAAGGCATTGCGAAAGGGATGGAGGAAGGCATTGCGAAAGGGATGGAGAAAGGCATTGCAGAAGGTGAATGGATGAAAGCCCAAACTATTGCAGGAAATTTAAAGAATGCCGGGCTTTCCATAGCTGAAATCGCAAAAGTTACCGGACTTTCGGAAGATGAGATAAACTCCCTTTGATTCTTCGGATAAGAGCATAAAAAAACTCCTCTGATATAATCAGAGGAGCTGTTCTTTTTGAAGTAAAATGAGTTATGCTTCAGCAGGAGCTTCAGTAGTTTCAGCAGCAGGTGCTTCTTCAGCAGGAGCGTTAGCGGCTTCTGCTTCAGCCTTGGCAGCAGCTTCAGCAGCTTTTTTTTCAGCTACTTTCTTGGCAATTTCTTCATTTACTTTCTTTTCAGCTTCCAAACGAGCTTTTTCTTCAGCTTTCTTTGCTTCGTCCAGTTTAGCCTTCAAAGTAGCCAGACCGGATTGTTTGTTGTTTTTCCAAGCTTCGAATTTAGCTTCAGCTTCTGCTTCTGTGAATGCGCCTTTGGCAACACCCCCCAGCAAGTGCTTTTTCATGTAAACACCTTCTTTTGACAGGATGTTACGTACTGTATCAGTAGGCTGTGCACCGCACATTACCCAATGAAGTGCGCGTTCAAAATTCAAATCTACTGTGGCAGGATTGGTATTAGGGTTATAAGTACCAATTTTTTCAGTAAATTTACCATCACGTGGAGCTCTTACGTCTGCGATAACGATTGAATAAAACGCATAGCTTTTGCGTCCGTTTCTTTGCAATCTGATTTTAGTTGCCATTTCTAAATAATGTTTTTATAATTAATGATTTGAATTAATGCTAATAACCCGTATTAGCGGGTGCAAAGGTAAGACTTTTCTTTTGAACCGCAAAGATTTGGATGAGATAAAATATAATTTTTATAAAAAGGTGGACAGACATAGTGTTAATCGCTAGAAAAATTATATATTTGCAACAGTTACAATTTAACTAAAAATAAAAGAATTATGATTTCACAAAAATTACAAGACGCAATTAATGCTCAGATTGTAGCCGAAATGTGGTCGGCCAATCTTTATCTTTCCATGTCTTATTTTTTCGCTGCGAAAGGCTATGAAGGTTTTGCTTCATGGATGAAAGCGCAGGCTCATGAGGAGAATGATCACGCTGATATGTTGGCGCAATATGTGATGAAACGTGGCGGACAAGCCAAGGTGGGGGCTGTGGATGCTGTTCCTCAGGAATGGGCCTCTCCGCTGGATGTGTTCGAGCATGTATACAAGCATGAATGCCATGTTTCCGAATTGATTGACAAACTGGTAGATGTTGCTTCTGCTGAAAAGGACAAGGCTTCTCAGGATTTCTTGTGGGGATTTGTACGCGAGCAGGTGGAAGAGGAAGCTACCGTTCAAGGTATTTTGGACAAGATCAAGCTGGGTGGTGATGTGGCTTTGTATCACTTGGATATTCAGCTTGGCGCAAGAAAATAAGCGATAAGAGAAACGAATGCCTGTTTTTTTGTCTTTTGCAGATAAAGATGCAGGTGTTTATTGGAAATAGAAAGTGGGTGTGTCCCAATTCAGTTTTTGGAAATATGAACTTATAATCTGAAAA